>WFLX010024219.1_pt1 | contig 30068 bp, 24 predicted proteins | sample 4967041 | NCBI WGS metagenome assembly WFLX01 (sample SAMN12857096, study PRJNA449069) | gut metagenome | isolation source: stool from male and female vole | host: Microtus ochrogaster | place: USA:Florida | collected 2017
GAACTGCGCTGCCACTTCCTGCCAATCAGCCCTGTCGTGGACAGGTTGCGCGAGCACAGCGACGGGCGCCATCTGGCACAGCTCTTCGATGAGGATTGCCCCGTAGCGCCTTTCAGCATCCGCCCCGATGAATGGGGACGTTTTGCATGCGACATCTTCGACGAATGGGTGCGGCACGATGTCGGCAAAGTCTTCGTGCAGCTTTTCGACGCCACGCTGGCAGGATGGATGGGAGCAGAACCCGGCGTCTGCGTCTATGCCGAGGAGTGCGGTCATGCTGCCGTCATGGAGCAAAACGGAGACGTGTACAGCTGCGACCATTTCGTCTTTCCTCAATACAAACTTGGAAACATTAGAGAGAACGGCTTGCCGCAGATGCTCTACGGCGCCAAACAGAGCCGCTTCAGCCGACTCAAGCGAGAAACCCTTCCCCGCCAGTGCCGCCAGTGCCCGTGGCTCAAGGCTTGCCATGGCGAATGCCCCAGACTGCGCTTTCTTCGCACTGCCGACGGAGAACCGGGACTCAATTACCTCTGTGCCGGCTATCAGATGTACTTCCAGCATGTCGCACCCTACATGGACTACATGCGTCAAGAACTTCTTTCGGGACGGCCTGCCGCCGGCGTCATGAACCTTTTCTGACCTTTGACGCTTTTCTTTCCGTAAAAAATTGCGCATATCTCCAAAAAGTCGTATCTTTACGCCGCAATAGCACGAAAAACCATGACAAGCAAAGCAATTACCGAGATTACACCATTAGGCGAAAAAGACTGTTTCCTAATGGTTGACCGCGACAAAGATTCATTCACCTACCCCCTTCACAAGCACGACGAAATGGAGCTGAACTTCGTTGAGCATTGCGATGGTGCCCGCCGCATAGTGGGTGACAGTATCGAAGTGCTCGGCAAATATGACCTCGTGCTTGTGGGTAGCGGTCTGGAACACACTTGGGACCAATACGACTGCAAAAGTCACTCCATCCACGAAATCACCATACAGTTCCCGGCCGACCTGCTCGGCGAACAGTTTCTGCAAAAGAACCAGCTGAGCAGTCTGCGGGCTCTTTTTGAAAACGCCAAGCGCGGCATTGCCTTTGACTTGCCTGCCATCATGGAGCTCTACGGGAAAATCACCAGCATCACTGCGGCACAGCCCGGATTCTACCGCATGCTCTCGCTGCTTGAGATACTCTACGAGTTGTCACTTCAGGACAACTATCACCTGCTGGCAAGCATGTCGTTCGCCAACGTCAAGAACGCCCCCGAAAGCCGTCGCGTGCGCAATGTGGAGGAGTACATCGACCAAAACTTCCAGAAGGAGATTCGCCTCAAGACGCTTTCCGACATTGCAGGAATGACCCCCGCAGCCTTCAGCCGCTTCTTCCGCACCCGTACCGGTAAAACCGTCTCGGACTACATCATCGACATCCGCTTGGGTTATGCCGCACGCCAACTGGTGGACACCAACACCAGCGTGGCAGAAATCTGCTACAACTGNGGTTTCAACAACATCAGCAACTTNAACCGCATCTTCAAGAAAAAGAAGGGATGCTCGCCTACGGCCTTCCGCGACAACTACCACAAGAGCAAAATCATCATCTGAGAATGCGCGGCCATCCAAGGCACTCACAGGCAGGGAACGCCGACGAAAGCAGACTCCGACTACACGCCGAANCATGAGAAAGGCTCTCCTCCCTTTCGTGGCAGCCCACACAGCATGCTTCACAGCCGACCATAGCGTGCCGACAACAGCAAGTCGGCACGCCGTCTCCGAAAAGAAAGCACGGTTCAGTTCCATCTGTCGCCAAGGGTAACNACAATGTTCCACTGCCCTCCGCTAACACCAAACACATCACAGACAAACATCTAAAACAATCTGCATGCTATTCTCCAAAGATACATACACCGAGCGACGCCGACGACTCAAAGAGCGCATCGGCTCCGGCATCATTCTGCTTCTCGGCAACAACGACTCTCCTGTCAACTATCCAGGCAACGCATACCGTTTCCGTCAGGACAGCAGTTTCCTTTATTTCTACGGACAGCACCGCGAGGGACTTGCCGGTGTCATCGATGTGGACAACAATCGGGAATACCTTGTGGGCAATGACATCGAAATCGAAGACATCGTATGGTTCGGCGCAGTGAACAGCGTGGCCGACATGGCTGCCGAATGCGGAGTGGAGCACACCATACCCATGACGCAGCTTGCCGACTACATCGACCTGGCAAAAAAAGCCGGACAGCGCATTCACTTCCTGCCACCCTACCGGCACGACCTGATGATACAACTCATGGACCTGACCGGCATCCACCCCTCACAGCAACGCGCCGCCGCCAGCCGGGAGCTAATTCTCGCTGTTGTAGACCAGCGTGCCGTGAAGAGTGCCGAAGAAGTTGCAGAGATAGAACGCGCCTGCGCCATCGGCTACAAAATGCACACCGCCGCCATGCAGATGTGTCGCCCGGGCGTCACCGAACAGGAAATCTCGGGGCGCATCAACGGCATAGCCGGCAGCTACGGCTGCATGGCGAGCTTCCAGAGCATCGTCACCATGCACGGAGAAATCATGCACGGCTACCCAAGCAACAAGCCGCTCGAAGCCGGACGCCTGTTGCTCTGCGATGCCGGAGCCGAGACCAACGAGAACTATTGCAGCGACAACACGCGCACCACACCCATCAGTGGACGGTTCACACAGCGCCAGCGCGAGATATACAGCATAGTGGAAGAGTGTCACGACTACGCATTGACGCTGGCCGCCCCGGACGTCAAGTGGTGGGATGTACACTTCGGCGTGTGCCGTCTGATGACCGACCGCCTCAAGGAACTCGGCCTGATGAAAGGCGACACCGAGGATGCTGTGCGTGCCGGAGCACACGCCATGTTCATGCCTCACGGCCTGGGACACATGATGGGCATGGACGTTCACGACATGGAAGGACTCGGACAGACGCTTGTCGGCTTTGACGATGAAGTGCGGCCCAACACGGAGCAGTTCGGCACAAACTGCCTGCGCTGCGGACGACGACTGCGGGAAGGCTTTGTCATGACCGACGAACCGGGCATCTACTTCATCCCCGCACTCATCGACGAATGGCGCAGCAAAAAGCACTGCGCCGATTTCCTCAACTTCGACAAGCTTGAGACCTACAAAGACTTTGGAGGCATCCGCATCGAAGACGACATCCTCATCACCAAAGAGGGCTGCCGCTTCTTGGGCAAAGACCGCATCCCCTACCACATCGAGGAGGTGGAACGCGACTGACCCTCTGCGCACCACAACGAGATGCCCAACCTGCATAAAGAACGGAGCACATTGCCCGGCCCCACACCCTCGTGGCTTATGCCGCCATGTGCTCTTGGCGAAACAGCCGGCAGGGACAACGACTACCGAACACACAATCATCAACCAAAAAACAACACACATAATGCACAAAATCATCGCACTCGCTGCTGCAGCCATGCTCATCATGCCTGCCACAGCACAAGACAAAAAAGAAGACGCCGCCAACGACACACTCTTCTTCACCACCATCGTGGAAAACCCCGTGACAAGTATCAAAAACCAGAACAGCAGCGGCACTTGCTGGAGCTACTCTTCATTGGCTTTCTTAGAGAGCGAAGCCATCCGGAAGCACCCCGAAATGAAGGACGACCTTGACCTTTGCGAATCCTTCCTCATAAGCAAGACCTACACCGACCGCGCCGACAAGCNCGTNCGCACACATGGCGATGCCAGCTTCAGCCAGNGCGGNAGTTTCGANGACGCCATACACTGCNTGAGGCACAACGGCCTCATCCCCGAAGGCATCNTGCCTTACCCCATCACCGGCTACGGCGACTCTCTGTTCAACTTCAGCGCCTTCTTCCCTCCCATGGCCGCCTACCTGAAGAGCATTGCCACAGGCGACAGCAAGAAAATCTACCCCAAGGCTTGGAAGGCTGCACATCAGACCATGCTCGACAGCTACTTCGGTGAGTGCCCAACAGAGTTCGAATACAAGGGCAAGAAGTACACTCCGCAGTCGTTCGTCAAGGACTACCTGACGCTCAACCCCGACGACTATGTCTCCCTGACCAGCTACACACACTATCCCTTCTACACCTCCTTCATCATCGAGGTGCAGGACAACTGGCGCTGGGCCAGCAGCTATAACCTCCCCATCGACGAACTGATGCGCGTCATGTACGAGGCAATAAAGAGCGGATACACCTTTGCCTGGGGCGCCGACGTGAGCGAAGATGGCTTCAGCCGCCGCAACGGTCCGAACAAAAGCGTAGCCATGGTGCCCGACACCAACTTCAAAGGACAGGAAGTTGGCAGCGACCAGGCCCGCTGGACCGGAGAGAAGAGCACAAAGGAGGAAGTCATTGTCCGTGCCAATGCCGAAAAGACCATCACACAGGAGATGCGTCAGGAAGCCTACGACAACTGGCAGACCACCGACGACCACGGCATGCAAATCTACGGTCTGGCCAAGGACCAGTACGGCAAGGAGTACTTCATGATGAAAAACTCCTGGGGCGAGAGCGGCCCGTTCAAGGGATTCTGGTACGTCAGCCAAGCGTATGTGGCCTACAAGACCATGAATATCGTCATCAACAAGAACGCCATCCCCAAGGACATCCGCAAAAAGCTCGGCATCTGAACACATAACATATACACTTTCCGCACAGGCAGGAATGCGCCCTCTCACGGGCCATTCCTGCCTGTGTTCGTTATGGCCGACCACACTGCCACGCCGTCCGCCACACACTCCAGAGCGCAAAGCGGCAACGCAAAAGACGCGCACACACACCACGCAGCATGCTGCACACACCATTATTGCAAATAACATTTGGCGCTTTACGAAAATAAGCGTAACTTTGCACCCGAAATAACATAGACACGACAAACATTCCGACAAGATGAACTTTGTAGAAGAACTGAAATGGCGAGGCATGATACACCAGATGATGCCCGGTACGGAGGAACTACTCCTCAAAGAACAAGTTTCGGCTTATGTGGGCATCGACCCCACGGCTGACAGCCTGCACATCGGTCACCTGTGCGGCGTAATGATGCTGCGCCACCTGCAACGCTGCGGCCACAAACCCATCGCACTGGTGGGCGGCGCCACAGGCATGATTGGCGACCCCAGCGGGAAAAGTCAGGAACGCAACCTGCTGGACGAACACACACTGCGCCACAACGTGGACTGCATCAAGAAACAGCTGGCCCGCTTCCTCGACTTCGAGAGCAACATGCCCAACCGCGCCGAGTTGGTCAACAACTACGACTGGATGAAGGACTTCACCTTCCTCGACTTCGCACGCGAAATAGGCAAATGCATCACCGTCAACTACATGATGGCCAAGGACAGCGTCAAGCGACGTCTGACAGGCGAGACACAAGACGGCATGTCGTTCACCGAATTCACCTACCAGTTGCTGCAAGGCTACGACTTCCTGCATCTCTACCAGACCAAAAACTGCAAACTGCAAATGGGAGGCAGCGACCAATGGGGCAACATCACCACCGGCACAGAACTCATCCGCAGGAAACTCGGTGCAGAAAACGAAGCCTTTGCGCTCACCTGCCCTCTCATCACAAAGTCCGACGGCAAGAAATTCGGCAAAACGGAAAAGGGAAACATCTGGCTCGACCGCAAGCGCACCAGCCCCTACACCTTCTACCAGTTCTGGCTGAATGTGGCAGACAACGATGCAGAGCGCTACATACGCATCTTCACATCGCTGGACCGCGACACCATCGACGCCCTCATTGCCGAACAACGCCAAGACCCGGGACGGCGAACACTGCAAAAGCGTCTGGCTCAGGAAATCACCATACTGGTGCACGGCAAAGAAGACTACGAGCTGGCACTCGAGGCCACGGGCATCCTCTTCGGCAAGGCCACCAAAGAGTGTCTCGTCAAGCTCGACGAACAAACACTGCTCGACGTGTTCAGCGGAGTGCCGCAACACGAAATAGACCGCACACTGCTCCAGGGCGAAGGATGCAAGGCCGTTGACCTCTTTGCCGAGCACACGCCATGCTTTGCCAGCAAGGGCGAAATGCGCAAACTCACCCAAGGCGGCGGCGTCAGCCTCAACAAAGAGAAACTCGGCAGCTTCGACCAAATGATTACTACGGCCGACCTCCTCGATGGCAAATACCTCCTCGTGCAGCAGGGCAAGAAGAAGTATTTCCTCATCATTGCGAAGTAAAAATACCCTCCTCTTCGAACATCGACATGGAGAAATAGAGCGGATTTTTCGTTACATGCAACAAAAAAACAAACAAATCCTTGCAAGATAGGCAGAAAAGTCCTAACTTTGCAGCCGCTTAACATCCCATTGTTCGTGATAATGGGATTCGGATTGGGCTATGGTGTAATGGTAGCACAAGACATTTTGGTCGTCTTAGTCTTGGTTCGAACCCGGGTAGCCCAACCCAACAAAGCAGAGCGCGATACACGTTGCCGTGTATCGCGCTCTGTCGTTATGTCCATTCGGATAGAGGCCAGACCGGAGAGAGTGTGCAGACGTCCCTGTTCAGGGGACGCTACACTGCTCTCCAATCTGTCTTAGGCAGGAGATTTGCCCGTATTACTGCCCGCTCACTCTCCCAAAATGACCTTAGTGATGGCGGCCATCATTTGGTCGCCCAATCCGATGCTGTACCCCTGACGGAACCACACTACGCGGTTGAAGGTGTCTGCCAGCATAAGGATGGGCAGTTCCTGACTGCCATGGGTGAGTTCCTGTATGTGGAGGGCATCAAGGGTCTCTGGGTCTGCCACGCCAAAAAGAACATTGCTTGGCAGACAGTCGAACTCCTTTCGGTTGAAGTTGTCATACTCTTCTTGGCTGGGGAAAAGCAGCAAATAGCAGCGGTCCCAGCGCGCAAGGTAGATGTTGGCGGCCTCCATGTCGTGGAGCAGATGGGTGCTTGGCTCATGTCCACTGCGGATGAGTCCGACAACATAGAAGCCACGGCCGGTGGTCTGCAATATGGGTTTGTGTACGCCACGAGCATTGGTGAAGCCCAACTCACAGTTGAATGATCCGATGACACGCAGTTGGTCCTCGTCGGCACGGAGGCGAAGGGGCACGCGCTGCCGGCCGGCCGGCTGAACGCCCACGAACTCCAGATGCGCCATCACACTGCCGTTGGCCATGCGGGTGCCGCTCACCAGCATGTACTGCCCGGCAGCAACCGGTGTTCCATCGGCAAAGGTGTCAGACCAGTTAGCCGTTTCCGGATACTCCTGTAGCTGCGGACGTCCGTCATCGATGCGCGAAATGGCGAAATGGGTATAGTAGGCCGGATTCTGCTTGATACGTTGATCGGTATAGGTCAGAAGCAGTGTCCCCTGCCCCGCAGCATGCGGTGATTCTGCACCAAAGCAAGCTTCTTGCCACTGACCGCTGTCGTCGGCCCACTGCACCTTGGCCGTGACCGGGTCTATGCGGGCAGGAATGCCTATGCTGCGGGCAGCAGCAACAAAGAAGATGTCGCGACTATGGGTATCCGTTACACGATGGTGTAGCACACCGAGTGGACTCATGCAAAGGTGTTGTGGATTGCGTGTGTCATCGACGGTAAGGCTGTCCTCCACCCACTGCACGAGGGCAGCCGGTGTCATTCCCCCGAAACGGGCAGCCAGTACTCCACGGCTGGGTGTCAGCCGTTCGTTCGCCACACGGGGCGAGAGGACGTAGTCGCGCCAATAGGGATGGGCCGATGCAGGCGTATGCCGGGCTACGTCCTGAAGCACTGCCGGCGTGACATCGCGGTAATCCTTGCGGCTGAGAGAGGACAATATCTGCTTGGCAAGCTCCTCTGAGGGTGCGGTCTGTCTAAAATCCGCAATGGTGCGCCAGTTGGCCCTTGCCAGCTTCTCCGGACTATCCTCTGCGCACTGCTGGCAAAAGGCTTCCTGCATGTAAACATTCCTAATGCTGTCCTCCCGGGCCAAACGCTTCTTGTTCGCCTGCTTGGATTCGGCTGAGACTTCCGGACGGTTGTTCTTCGGAGCAGGCGGCACAAGGTCGATGTCAAAGGAATCGGTATAGGTGCTGTCCTTATCAAGATAGAGATCCACCCGGACATCCCCGGTTACGCTNACTTTGCGAAAGTCGAACCTACCATCCTTGCTCGCCCAAACGAGGAGATCGCCCTTGCCGCAGGTGAGTGCACTGCACCCCTCTTCGTCGGTTTGCATCGTGGCTATGGGATAGAACTCCGCATAGTTGTAAAGGCGATAATCCACAGTGGCATCATTGGCTGGCACGCTGTCAGCCTCAAAGACACGGACGTTGACCTTGCCCACTTCAGCATAGTTGCGCGTGACATTGATTTCTGTATAGCATGCCGAGCGGGCCAGTTGCTCCTCGCTGCCGCTGTATGCACCGAAGACCTTTGTGTGCATGAGCATACCTCGGGAAACCGATTCATTGNACCNCCNAAGGTTGAGCACGGGCTCCGGCTCACNGGCGCCGAGGAAATACCANTGTCCATCCACCCNGGCTTCCACCCANGCATGGTTGTCNTCGGTATGTGCCCAACGAGGCGTATAGACCTGACGAGCGGGAATACCAATGGTGCGGAGAGCCGTCACGGTGAAGGTGCTCTCCTCGCCGCAACGTCCTATGGCAGAACGAAGGGTGCTGATGGGGGATGAGGTACGGCTGTCGCTGGGCTGATAGGAAACATGCTCATGGCACCAATGGTTCACCTCGAGCACGGACTGGAACATGGACATTCCCTTGACACGCTCACGCAACTCGTCGTAGTAGGCTACACGGAAGGAGTCGAGATCCTCGTTATTGACGCGTAACGGCAGCACAAAATGACGCCATTCACGCTCCGGAACCTTCTCGCCCCACGGCATTTCATGGCGAGCACGCACTGCCATGACAACATTCTGCTCCCAGAAGTCACGACTGTAATCCACACTGTCCGGCAACGGCATATAAGCATACAGGAAGTCGAGCGCCGCCTGNTCCTCACGCGATAGACGTCCGGAACATGAAACTAAAAAAGCAAGGAGCCCCACAATGAGGGCTCCCTGCAATGTTGTACATATCTTATTCTGCATACATGTCAACAATAAGTTCGCCAAATAGTGTGTTGGCCCACGCAAACCAGGAACGGGTGAAATTGGTGGCATCGTCCTTGTTGAAGGACTCGTGCATGAAGCCTGTGCCGCCATCGGTTTTGAGAATCTCCTGCACGCACCATTCTTTTTCTGCACGGTCGTTGGTAGTAAAAGCCTTCATGACAAGGCTCATGGGCCATGGCTGGTCCAGACCACAATGAGGACCACCAATGCCTTCGCCTGCCTCACCCTTGAAGAAGTAGGGATTGTCCTCGCTCCAAACGAAGCGACGAGTGTTCTGATAAATGGGGTCGTCAATGCTGACATCTGTCAGGTAGGGCAGACAGAGAAGGCTGGGGGCGTTGCTGTCGTCCATTAGCAAACTGCTGCCATAGCCATCAACCTCAAAGGCATAGATTTTGCCATACTTAGGATGCTCAACGATGGCGTACTTCTGAAGAGCATCTTCCACTTGACTTGCCAACTGTTCGCACTCGCTGGCAAGGTCCTTGTCTTTGTTGACGGTGCGGAGTATCTCGGCCCCCTTGCGCAGAATGCTAACAGCAAAGAAGTTGCTGGGAACGAGATAGGGGAAGATGGTGCTATCGTCGGAAGGGCGGAAAGCACTGGCAATAAGGCCGCAGGGCTTGCCCGGATGACCGTAGCCGGCATTGGAACGCGTGTCGTGATAGGCACGGGTCTCACGGCGGAAATGGTATTTGGTCTTTGGCCCGTTCCAGTTTTGCTGGTCGCGGAAGACGTCGAGGGTGGCACGCACCACCTTCAGCCAGTTGTCATCGAAAATGCTGTCATCGCCAGTGCGCTTCCAGTAGGCATATGCCAGACGGAAGGGATAGCAGAGTGAGTCTATTTCGTACTTACGCTCATGCAGTTCTTTCTTCATGTCTGTCTCGTCGGTCATCCACTCACCGCCCGTGGCGCTGATGTTGAAGGCATTGGCATAAGGGTCAATCAGTATGCTGGCAAACTGGCGACGGATGACACCGCGAATGAGCTTGCGCAAGGGTTCGTCCTGATTCACATAGCGGAGATAGGGCCAGACCTGAGCTGCGCTGTCGCGGAGCCACATAGCATGGATGTCGCCGGTAAACACCCAACAATCGTCGTCGCCGCTGGCATCGCTGTAGTGGACAGTGGTGTCGAGAGTATTAGGGAAGCAATTGGTGAACATCCAGTAGAGTTTGGGGTCAATGGCCATAAGTTTCTGCTTAAGGTCAATAATCTGTTTCTCTACAGCCTCGCTGCGGAACAGACGGTCCTTCTCTGCGGGTCGGAGGTCCTTGATGGTGCTTTGCACAGCAACGGTCTGCTTCTTGGCTGGTTCTGGCATCGCATACTTGGGTACGCTGAAGGCGGATGCGGGTGCGCTCATCAGCAAGGCTAAAAATAATTTATTCATTTTGGTTTAGGTTAAATGGTTCGTACTTCGCAAGCTGTGACTTTTAGCTGAGCAAACTGGAGTTGCAGAAGGCAAAAGCCACATAACTATGACCCGTAAACTACTTTTTACTCATGTACACGTCCAGCACTCCGCCTGCCATAATCTGCTCGTGAGTGATGGTGGTGCCCTTGAGAGGGGTGCCGTTCAGCACATACTTCTTCACATAAATAGCCTTTTCACCGCCATCGTGCGTACGGATGGTAAAGGTTTTTCCTTCACCGACGGGGATAATAGCCTCTTCCACAATGGGCGAACCGAGCTGATAAACACCGCCACAAGGCTCAACTTGATAGAATCCAAGAGCAGAGAGAATGTACCATGCCGACATTTGGCCCACGTCCTCATTGCCGCAAAGGCCTGCTGGCTGGTCGGTATAGAGTTCATTCATGACGCGGCGAATCCAGCGCTGTGCCTTACGTGGCTGGCCGATGTAGTTGTACATGTACAGGATATGGTGGCTGGGCTCATTGCCGTGGGCATACTGGCCGATAAGGCCCGAAATGTCAGGAGCATGGTTCTCGCCTAAATCGCTGCTGGCTGCCAGCAGATCATCGAGACGCTTGTCCAAAACTTTGTCGCCTCCCATCAGTTCTGCCAGCCCCTTTACGTCATGAGGCACGAGGAAGGTGTACTGCCACGGATTGCCCTCGGTGTAGTCACCTGTCTGCTGATTGGGATTAAAGTTTTCGGGAAGCGGACGGAACTCTCCCTTGCTGTCAAGGGCACGCATCACGTTGACGCGGCGGTCATAGAGGCGTTTGTAGTTCATGCTGAGTTCGTAGAAGCGGATGCTGTCTTCCTTGTGGCCGAGACGTCCGGCCAGCTGAGCAGCAGCCCAAGCGGCGATGTAGTACTCCATGCTCTTGCCAATCACTTCGCCTTCACGACCATCGTAAGGCAGATAGCCAAGCTCAGCCAAATAGTCTTTACCACGAAGAGGCACACGGCGCACCTTGCCGTACTCGGTGGGCAACATGCTTGCACATACCGCCTCGTATGCCTCGTTAATATCAATGTCAGCAGCCTCTCCCTTCAGAATAATGTCAGCCAAAACGGGAATGGCGGGTTCGCCAACCATGCAGTAAGTGTCGTTACTGACCAGATGCCATACAGGCAACTCGCCCCACTCGCGATAGATGGCAAGCATAGTCTTGGCATAATCGCGCATGCGGTCTGGCATGATGATGGTGGCCAAAGGATGAGCAGCCCGATAGGTGTCCCAAAGACTCCATGTGGTCAGCGTGGTGTAGTCAGCGCCGCGGTGTATCTTGAAGTCCGCCCCCATGTAGTCGCCTGTCACGTCATTCCATATTTGGGGAGCCACCATATAATGGTACATCGCCGTATAGAAGATAGTACGTTCGCGCTCGGTGCGGAAGGTAGCCTTGATACGTGAGAGTTGTGTGTTCCAAGCATCTCTGGCGGCATCTGCCACTGCCGAGAAGTTGAAATCAGGACCAAGCTCCTCATTCATGTTAACCAAGGCATTGGCTTCGCTGGTAGGCGAAATCGCCACCTTAACCATAACCTGGTCGCCAGGGTCCACTTCAAATGTGGCAATCCCATACTTGGCATCGATACCTGGTGTCAGCCAATTGTGTATGGGCTTATCGAAACGCATGCAGAAGAATACTTGCTGATTGCTCGCCCAGCCGCTGCTCTGGCGATAACCCATGAGCGTAAAGTCATCAACGGGAACCACACGGGTATCTCGAGCCTCATCGCCAACGGTATTCTCCAAGTCTATAATAATGCGGGCATTGTTACTTCCTTTGGGAAAGGTAAAGCGATATAGTGCTGTACGTTGGGTGGCTGTCACCTCTGCCGTGATGTTGAAACGGTCAAGCATGACACGGTAATAACCCGGTGCAGCAACCTCTGTCTCATGACGATATGCGCTGGCAAGCCCCTCGCGGGTGAGTTCCACATCGCCATAAGCAGGCATCAGGCTGATATCGCCCAAATCGCCACAGCCCGTACCACTAAGATGCATCTGTGCAAAACCGATGATTTTCTTGCCTGTCTCGTGGTAACCGGAACACCAGTCCCAGCCCTGTTCGATTTGCGTGGGGCCGGCATTCACCATGCCAAACGGCACATTTGCGCCCATAAACACATGCCCGTGGTCGCCTGTCCCGATGGTGGGATTGACATACTGCGACAAATCATCGGCCTTTGCAACAAGCGCGATAGAAAAGCCCAGTAGAAATAATTTCGCTTTCATATATGCTGTAATTTAACTGTTTCGCGCCACAAAGATAAGCTTTTTCGTGACATTATGCAACATTTTCCGCGCTAAAAAGCACAGAAAAGCCCCCAGTCCGACCGCAGTCAAGCGGAGGGACCAGAGGCCGTATCAAATTATGAAGATTTAGTGGATTTACATCATGCCACCCATGCCGCCCATACCAGGAGCGCCCATTGGCATCTCGGGCTTGTCTTCCTTAGCCTCGCAAATGACGCACTCTGTGGTGAGGAACATACCGGCAATGCTGGCTGCATTCTCCAGTGCCACACGAGTTACCTTGGCCGGGTCGATGATTCCGCAAGCCGTCATATTCTCATATTTGTCGGCACGAGCATTGTAGCCATAGTCGCCCTCGCCATTGCGAACTTCGTTGACTACGACGCTGCCCTCCAAACCTGCGTTCTCTACAATCTGGCGCAGAGGCTCCTCTATGGCACGACGGATAATCTGTATGCCAGTGTTCTCGTCGGCATTCGCGCCCTTAAGATCGGCAATAGCCTGCTGGGCACGGATGTAAGCGACACCGCCGCCAGGGATAATACCCTCTTCAATAGCTGCACGGGTAGCGCAGAGCGCATCGTCCACGCGGTCTTTCTTCTCCTTCATCTCAACCTCGCTGGGTGCACCGACATAAAGTACTGCCACACCACCCGACAACTTGGCCAGACGCTCTTGCAACTTCTCCTTGTCATAGTCGCTGGTGCTGTTGCCGATTTCGTTCTTTATTTGGTTGATGCGATCCTGAATGAGTTCGCTCTGGCCGTGTCCGTTTACGATGGTGGTGTTGTCCTTGCTGATTGTCACCTTGTCGCAGGTACCGAGCATCTCGATGGTTGCTTGTTCGAGCTTCAGCCCGGTGTCCTCGCTGATTACAAGACCTCCGGTGAGGATGGCGATGTCCTGAAGCATAGCCTTACGACGGTCGCCGAAGCCGGGAGCCTTCACAGCGCAAATCTTGAGTTGGGTGCGCAGACGGTTCACGACAAGCGTGGTGAGTGCCTCGCTCTCAACATCCTCTGCAATGACGAGTAAGGGGCGTCCACTCTGCACTGCGGGTTCCAGAATAGGCAGGAAATCCTTCAGATTACTTATTTTCTTATCGTAGATGAGGATGTAGGGATTTTCCATCACGCACTCCATCTTCTCCGTGTCAGTCACGAAATAAGCGCTCAAATAACCACGGTCAAACTGCATACCCTCAACCACGCCGATGGTAGTGTCGCGTCCCTTAGCCTCCTCAATGGTGATGACGCCATCTTTGCTGACCTTCTGCATGGCGTCGGCCAGCAACTTGCCTATTTCGGGGTCGTTGTTGGCGCTAACGGTAGCCACCTGCTCTATCTTTTGATAGTCACTACCCACCTGCTCGGCCTGTGCCTTGATGTTCTCAACAACCGCGCTGACAGCCTTGTCAATACCACGCTTGAGGTCCATGGGGTTGGCACCAGCCGCTACATTCTTCAGGCCCTCACGCACGATGGCCTGAGCCAGTACGGTAGCCGTTGTCGTGCCATCGCCGGCATCGTCGCCCGTTTTGCTGGCTACGCTCTTCACAAGCTGTGCACCTGCATTCTGGAAGGGNTCTGCCAGTTCTACTTCTTTAGCCACCGTGACACCGTCCTTGGTNATGTGGGGGGCNCCAAACTTCTTCTCAATGATAACATTGCGGCCCTTGGGACCGAGGGTTACCTTCACTGCATTTGCGAGGCTATCCACGCCNTGCTTCATCTGCTCGCGTGCCTCGATATTGAATTTGATATCTTTTGACATAATTATAATTGTTTCTTTGTTTGNGGAAGAATTAACAAGAGTAAACGGGGAATCACAACATATCAACTCCCATCAGCCCAAGATTGCCACTACATCACCTTGACGCATGATGAGATACTTGGTGCCGTCTATGTCGAGTTCTGTGCCAGCGTATTTGCCATAGAGCACTTGGTCGCCAACCTTGAGAACCATTTCTTCATCTTTGGTGCCACCACCTACGGCTACCACTGTTCCCTTGAGGGGCTTCTCCTTTGCGGTGTCGGGAATAATGATGCCGCCCACTGTCTTTGTCTCTGCCGGAGCGGGCTCTACGAGCACGCGGTCCGCTAATGGTTTTACGTTCATTGTTCTATTATGGTTTAAGTTAAACATTCCGCCTTATCCTTTACAAAGTGTGTGCCAAACACNNCTGCNGCGGCAGAAAACCTGTCACAACTGACAAAACCTGCCACAACCGACGTGTTGCGGGACGCCTCTATGCCTTTTTACGGCGCAGACGCAAGGCCGCCCCTATCACTACGCATAGGGCGAGTGCCGCCAGTGCTCCATATGCTACAGTCTCTGTAATGCGAACCGTCTGCGGGTCAAACGCCATGATTACCTCGTGCTCACCTGACGGAATTCTGACAGCACGCAACACATAGTTTGCACGAGCTATGTCGGCAGGTTCTCCGTCAATGGTACACGTCCAACCAGGATAGTATATCTCGCTGAACACGACAACTCCACCCTGCTTGCTGCTGACCTTATAGACCAATCGGTTAGCCTCATAGGCAGTAAGCTCTACTGTGGCCGTGCTGTCGTTCTGTAAGGCAATATCACCCAACACAGCGGCAAACTTACGGTCCACCACAGCAGTGCGGCGAAGGTCAGTGACATGCAAAGCTGCTATTTCGGCATCGGCATCGGGCACATAGCTGAGGCCTTCCACAAACCATCCATTGCCCTGTGCCCAAGGATTCAGCACGGGAGCCTTGCCACCGTCCTTAAGACCAAGGATGACATATTTCGTGTTAAGCATATTCAGCACGGGAAAGAGTCGGTTGGCATCGCAACTGTCCAAACGCCCGCCCGTCTCGACGATAGCCTTATTGATACTGTTCATCTCGCCATGCAAATGCTCATCAATCAGTTCCTGATAGCGTCGCAACTTAGCTGCGTGATAGCCGCCGATGCTCTTGTGGTAAAAAGAGGTGGTGTTATCATTGAAAGTGCTGACAGCCAGATTAAGCACACGGTAATGCGCATCCGTGTCCCGACAGATGAGCTCATCCGCTTCCGACTTTGGGAAAGCCTGTTCATTGGTGCGGGGACGAGAAAACATGCCATCGTTCAAATAACGCTTGTTCACTCCCCACATGTCCACAAGGCAGAGCAGCGTAACGGCAGCCACCATCGGTGTTGCCTTTATCTTGCCATAGCGGAAGAGGAGCAACAATCCCGTACCAATGGCTACTATGATGAAACTCCGCATCGCGTCGGCAGTGAACATGGCACATCGCATCTCGCTCATGTTAGCCAGTATCTGAGCTGCGAGGTCCTGTGGGATATATCCTGCGCTGACATACTGCTGCATATAAGCATGGTCCGACGAAGAGATATAGTTGCCGAAGAACACGTCCGGCATCAGCCAGAAAAGAAATGCCATACCACCCGTCAGCGCAAAGCTTATAGTAATATAATGTATGCGCGCGAGGGAGCCATCCTTTCCGGTCAGGCATCCGGGCTCTTCCACCACTTTCTTCAGCGCGAGCATGGCAAGCATGGGAATAGTAAATTCCGCTATGACGAGTATGGATGCAACGGTGCGGAATTTGTCGTACATAGGCACATAGTCGAGGAAGAAGTCGGTGAAGCCCATGAAGTTCTTACCCCACGAAAGCAGAATGCTCAGTATAGTGGCCGTCAGGAGGCACCACTTCATTGGTCCCTTCACGACAAACAGTCCGAGGAAGAATAGCATCAGCACGAAGGCGCCCACATAGACGGGGCCGCTGGTNCCAGGCTGTTCGCCCCAATACTGCGTAAAGCCGCGATAAACAGGCACAAAGTCGTTCTTCGCATGCTGCATGGCNGTCTTGTTGTCAGCCAGAGGCTGGCTTGCCCCACCTTTGACATTAGGCACAAGCAGNGTCCACGTCTCCCCGATACCATAGCTCCACATGGTTATGTAGCTACGTTCCAGTCCGCTGCCAGTCTGATCGGCAGGGTTCTTGGTCTTCTGCGTCAGTTCGCTTTTGCCGCGCATGCTTTCTTTGCTGTACTCCCAAGTGTGATANAGATTGCTCAGGTTAATCAGAATGCCAAACAGNCAGCCGCAAGCAAAGCAGCCCGTAGCTTTNAGCCAANGTCCGAGTTTGCGCTCGCGCAGAGCATCAAAGAGATAGGCAAGCATCATCAAAGCGATGACTGACATGAAATAATAGCTCATCTGCACATGGTTGCTGAGTATCTGCAATGCCATGAACAGACTGGTGACAACAATACCGGACAGGTATCGTCCGCGGTAGCAGAGCGCCATGCCGCCTATGGTAGGAGGAATGAAGCAGAGAGTGAGCAGTTTCCAGATGTGGCCGGCCTGGATGATGATGAAGTAGTAGCTGCTGAAAGCCCACATCACCGCGCCGAGGGCAGCCATCCACACACGGAAGTTGAAGGCGCGTAGCATGATATAGAAGCCCAGCAGCATCATGAAAACATATGCTGCATAGGCCGACAGACCTTGCAAGCCGAGCTGATAGACGCGCTCCACCTTGCCCAGCAGGTCAGTGCTGGGGTATGAGGGACTCATCTGATAGGTGGGCATACCGGAGAATAGCGAGCCTGTCCATCGGGTACGCTCGCCGTTGTGCGCGGCGCGATACTGCTCCATCTCGACGCCGCTGCCCACGGCGCCGCTATGGTCGTGGCCGGTCAGCACCAGTCCGTCACGGATGGGCACAAAGAAATAGACTACGCTGACGGCCACGAAAAACAGGACGGCCAGCACATCGGGGAGAAACCTTTTCAAGTTCATGATAGCATTTACTGTTGTTATTTGTTCAGGAGTAGTGCAGATTCAACAGGCTTGGCGCGGAGAGAAAAAACAAGCTGCAAACCCGCGGGGGAATGCAGCCTGTCTTTTTCCAGCGGTGATGCGTGATTACTTACGCAGACCGAGAGCCTTGACAATGGCACGGTAGCGATTGATGTCGCGAGCCTTCAGGTAGTTGAGCAGAGCGCGGCGTTTGCCTACCAGAGAGGTCAGAGCACGCTCGGTGCTGTGGTCCTTCCGGTTCTGCTTCATGTGCTCGGTCAGGTGACTGATACGGAAACTGAACAGTGCTATCTGGCTCTCTGCGCTGCCGGTATCGGTAGCGCTCTGGCCATACTTGCCAAAAATCTCTTCTTTCTTAGCTGAATCTAAGTACATAATTGTTGTGTGTGTTATGTGTTGAACTTGTTTGTCGAACAGCACCTCTCGCTGGCACTGTTTCGCAAATGCGGATGCAAAGTTATGATGTTTTTTTGAGATAACAGAGGAAACACCCTACTTTTTTTGTTTTTCACGTNTGTTTTTCACTCTATTCCGGNATAAAAGCGCCCGAATGACNGCTTGCACCGNGCCTTACAGCACGAGTTCGANGGGACAATGATCACTGCCAAAGATGTCCTGATGTATGGTGGCCGACTTGAGGGATGGCGTAAGGCGCCGGCTGACGAGGAAGTAGTCGATGCGCCAGCCCACGTTCTTCTCTCGGGCACGGAAGCGGTAACTCCACCAGCTATACTGATCTGTCGCGTCAGGATGGAAATGGCGAAAGGTATCGACAAAGCCGTTGGCAAGCAGTGNGGTCATCTTCTGGCGTTCCTGATCCGTGAAGCCGGGATTCATGTGGTTGGTCTTAGGATTCTTGAGGTCAATTGCCTGATGCGCCACATTCAAGTCGCCACACACGATGACGGGCTTTCTGGCGTCCAATGCCAAGAGGTAGGTGCGGAAGTCATCCTCCCACTGCATGCGATAGTCCAATCGTTTCAGGCCGTCCTGACTATTGGGCGTATAGACGCAGACCAGGAAATGGTCGGCCATTTCAAGCGTGATGACACGCCCCTCATGGTCGTGCGCGTCAATGCCCATGCCGTAAGTAACATTGAGTGGCACATGGCGTGTGAAGACAGCTGTGCCGGAATAGCCCTTCCTGTCGGCAAAGTTCCAGTATGAGGTGTAACCGGGAAAACAGAGGTCAAGCTGCCCGGCCTGCATCTTGGTCTCTTGCAGACAGAAGAAGTCGGCATTGAGAGTTTCAAATGTCTCACAGAAGTTTTTACCTGCCACAGCCCGCAGGCCATTGACATTCCAACTGATGTACTTCATGATTAGATGTGCGATTTGAGGATTGGCTGTTTGCGTCGGGCTTGGGTCCGGCTTTCGGTGTGCATGCAGGGAGAGTCATTCCGCATGATTTCCCTGAGGGGAATCATCACGAAGTCACGCTCGTGCATCAATGGGTGCGGCAGGGTGAGCGTGGGAGTGGAGATACGGAGATTGCCGTAGAGGAGCAGGTCGATGTCGATGGTACGGTCGTGATATACACCGTCCTTCGACTTGACGGTGCGCCCCAGTTGCCGTTCTATCCGCTGCGCCTCCACGAGACACTGCTCGGGAGACAACCGGGTCAAGACCTTGCAGACGGCATTGAGAAAGGGATGAGGACTCCGGAAGCCCCACGGCTCCGTCTCGATGAAGGATGACACACGCTGCACCTCGCCGATACCCTCGCCGATGAGTGCAAAGGCGCGACGCAGCATGTTCTCCCTGTCGCCCAGATTGCTTCCGAGCGAGAGATAGAGTTCAGTCATTGATGATGAGCATGGCATCGCCATAGGTGCCAAAGCGGTAGCGCTTCTTCGGGTCGTTCTCGCAGTAGTGCAGAGCCTCTTTATAGGCGGTCATGATGAGGTCGTATCCGCCGAAAGCGCTGGTGAGCATGAGCAAGGTGCTGTAGGGCATATGGAAATTCGCTATCATGGCATCGGCCAGATGAAAGTCGTAAGGGGGGAAGATGAAGCGGTTGGTCCATCCGTGATACTCCTTGAGTTTACCATCGGTGGAGACTGCTGTTTCGAGCACACGCTGCACGGTGGTGCCCACCGCCACTATCTTGTGCCCGTTGCGGCGTGCGTTGTTGACGATGTCGCAAGCCTCCTCTTCCACATGCATCTCCTCGCTGTCCGTCTTGTGCTTGGTCAAGTCCTCGACGTCTATCTCGCGGAAGTTTCCAAGGCCGCAGTGAAGGGTGACATAAGCCATGTCGATGCCCTTTATCTCCATCATCTTCATGAGCTGCGGGGAGAAGTGCAGGCCGGCGGTGGGAGCGGTGACAGCACCTTCCTTCTGGGCGAAAATGGTCTGGAAGTTCTCCATGTCCTCTGGAGTTGCATCGCGACGCAGGATGTGTTTGGGTATGGGCGCCTCGCCCATCGAGAACAGAGCGCGCTTGAACTCCTCGTGCGTACCGTCATAAAGGAAACGCAGGGTACGGCCGCGACTTGTGGTGTTGTCTATCACCTCTGCCACCAGGGACTCATCCTCGCCAAAATAGAGTTTGTTGCCGATGCGTATCTTGCGGGCAGGATCGACAAGGACATCCCACAGACGCATGTCTTTGTTGAGTTCGCGCAACAGGAAGACTTCTATTTTGGCACCCGTCTTCTCTTTGTTGCCATAGAGGCGTGCGGGGAAGACTTTCGTGTCGTTAAAGACGAAAACGTCCTTTTCGTCGAAGTACTGGAGAACGTCGCGGAAAGAGTCGTGATGGCCGATGACACCACGCTTGGCATGTACCACCATGAGGCGGCAGTCGTCGCGGAAGGGGGTAGGCTCTTGGGCGATGCGCTCCTCGGGAAGCTTGTACTTGAATTGCTGTAGTTTCATGTTGTATCCTGTTTGTGGTCTCTGCCCGTTCTCTCCGCAGAAGGGACTTTGCAGATGGCGGAAGAGGCCTTGCGTAAATAATTTTCCGTTGGTCGATGTCGGGCGGGATTATAGTCTTGACATCTGCTTTGCGTGCCGAAGTCAGGGTGTCTGATGCTTTCGCTCTTTTAGCCGCCGCCGTTTGCACGCGAGGCCTATGCCTCGGCTGATGTGCCGGAGAGTTCCTGCTGCTCCAGCCATTGCGGGAAGTCCTCCACCCGCATGCACTGCTCCACGCGGATGTTGCCTATTCGGGTGCGGCGCAAAGCGATGAGATGTGCCCCGCTGTGGAGAGCCTGACCGATGTCGCGTGCCAAGGCGCGGATGTAGGTTCCCTTGCTACACACCACGCGGATGGTGGCTTGTTTCCGCTCGTCGTCATAGGCCTGCAACTCTATCTCGTCGATTACCAGCAGCTTCGCCTTCAGCTCCACCTCCTTGCCTTTGCGTGCCAGGTCATAGGCACGGTGGCCGTCCACTTTGCATGCCGAATAGGCTGGCGGCACCTGTTCTATGCGTCCCAGAAAGCGCTGCAGCACCTGTCGCACACCGTCCTCCGTGATGTGGTCGGCGGGATAGGTATGGTCAACGGGCTGCTCAAGGTCNAAGCTGGGCGTGGTGGCACCGAACTGCAACGTGGCGACGTACTCCTTGACGTGCGCCTGCAACTCGTCGATGCGTTTTGTGGCCTTGCCCGTGCACACCACCNTGACGCNTGTAGCCAAAGGGTCGAGCGTGCCCGTATGNCCCACTTTGAGTTTGCGCACGCCAAGGCGCCGGCAGAGTTGCCAACGCACCNTGCCCACCACATCGAAGCTGGTCCATGTCAGCGGCTTGTCGAAGCAGAGCATTTCGCCATTGATGAAGTCCATAACGTGTAGAGTGTTGAGGATGTATGCTTTATGTGGCGCGATGGCCGTGGTCACCGCTCGTCTTTCTCTATCCCAGCAGCAGCACCAGTGTGCCGGCAAGGGCGCAGTAGAGGCCGAAGTATATGAGTTTGCACTGCTTGACGAGCGCTATCATCCACTTGCAGGCAAAACAGCCACTGACGAAGGCGGCCACGAAGCCGACCAGCAANGCGAGCGTGGGGACGGATGTGGCAGCACCATGCTCGGCCAAATAGGTTGCACTGGGTGCAAAGATGTGCTTGAAGTCGAGCAACGCCTCGCCCAGAATAGGCGGGATAACCATTAGGAACGAGAATTGAGCGAGCTTCTGCTTGCTGTTGCCCAGGAGCAGGCCCGTGGCTATGGTGNAGCNGCTGCGGCTCAAACCGGGCAANACGGNNACTGCCTGCNCGATGCCTATGATGAAGGCATGCAGAGGCGAAATGTTTTTCTTCTCTTTNGGCTTATAGAAGTGGGTGAGCGTGAGGAGCAATGCCGTGACGAGCAAGCAGGAGCCTACCACCAGCGAACGTACATGTTCGTCGGCATAGAGCCGCTCTATGCTGTCCTTCATGAGAAGTCCCACCACGCCCACGGGTATCATGGACACAACGATGGCAAACGTGTAGCGCGTCTCCTCGTTCCACCTGAACTTGAGCAGTCCTTGCAGAATCCACACTACCTCCTTCCACAGGACGACGAGCGTGGCGAGCACCGTAGCCACGTGTAGCACGATGTCGAACTCAAGACCTCCCTGCTCGGGGTTGATGCCAAGCAGCATCTTGCCTATCTCCAGATGTCCGCTGCTGCTGACGGGAAGGTATTCCGTCAGGCCTTGCACCAAACCGAGTAGCAGTGCTTGTATCGCGTTCATTGCTTTCCGGCTTTAGGTCGCAACATGATGGCGAACATGATGAACACGAAGCCGAAAAGGCTCACCAAGGGCGCAACCTTGATGCGCCGCACGCTGAAAATGTCGGCGTTGAAGACACTTTCTGTACTGCCTTCGCCCGACATGAGGACGAGGCCCAGGATGACGATGGCCATGCCTATCGCCAGCATGATGTAGTTCTGTTTGTTGAATGCCATAGCAAATAATGTTTCGTTCTTTTTACCCCTCTCCCGGACTTCCCGATGCGAGGGGAGGCAAGCAGTGGGCCTGCCGTTGTTTCTGTGGTGTCAGTGTTCTGTTCGTTTGTACCCCATCCCTCGGAGTTGCGTGAGATGCAGGGAAAGCCCGTGCCGCTCGCGAGAGGCGGATTCACACGGTGTGCCGTGCGGCGCTGCGCAATGTGTTGCGTGGCGCGATGCGGCATGCTGTGTCGCGCCGTGTGGCGTGCCATACCACGCGTTGCTCAATACAGTTCCTTGCCCCTCTTGTGCAGACAGCCGGTCACGCTGATGTAGGTGCAGAGCAGGGTGATGAGCAGTCCGATGACAAACACCGAGGCCGCCGTGATGGCCACATTCTGCCAGACGATGTAGTCCAGCACGGCATCGTCGTACGATGCAGCCCACCGTATGCCCGCAATGATGAAGGCATCGGCAATGACAGCAGACGCGATGCCCACCCAAAAGCTACGCACCAGGAAGGGGCGACGAATGAAGCTCCACTTGGCGCCGACAAGCTTCATGGTGTAGATGACGAAGCGATGGCCATAGACATTCAGGCGCACGGTGTTGTGGATGAGACTGAGCGAGATGACGATGAGCACCATGGCAATGGCNAGCAGAAAGTAGGAGGCGCGGTGCAAGTTGCGGTTGAGGCTCTCCACGAGGTCCTTTTGNTACATGACATCGGCCACGAACTTCATTTCGCTCAACTCCCGACTAATCCACAGCAGGCTGTCCGTCTTGGAATACTCGGGCCGGAGTCTCACCTCCATCTGGATGGAGAACGGGTTGGCNCCGNGGAAGTCGGTGGGGTCTATGCCCATGTTGTCTATCTGCTCCTGCAAGGCCTGCTCGCGGCTGATGTAGTCTATGTGGCGGATGTAGCACTTCCGGGCCATCTCTTCCTGTAGCGCCTGAGCCTCGGCAGTGGGGGCATCGTCTTCAAGCACTACGGTGACCACGAGGTTCTCCTTCACGCTGTCTGCAACGACACGCGCGGTGAGCATGAGCAGCACCACAAGCCCCATAAGGATGAGCACCAGGCTCGTGCTGATGGTGCTGGCAAGGAATTGCATGGCCCTTGCAGCCTTCTTGTTTCTTCTGTTGCCCATATCTGCTTACTGACTGATTGCTTCTCCCTTCAAGGTGGCGCTGCCACTCTCGTTGATGCGCACGCGAACGGTCTGCCCTATGTGCAGGCCGGAACGCGGCACGATGACCACTTTGTTCTGTCCCGTTCGGCCAAACAGCTCCTCGCGGCTGCGCTTGCTGACACCTTCTATGAGGACGTCGTACGTCTGCCCCACACAACGGCTGTTGGCTTCCGCCGAGAGCTCGTTCTGCAAAGCGATGAGTTCGTTCAAACGGCGCACCTTGACCTCCTCGGAGACATTGTCGGGAAGGTGCTTGCTGGCATAGGTTCCGGGGCGTTCGCTATANTTGAACATGAATGCGCTGTCNTAGCAGCACTCGCGCATCAGGTCGAGGCTCTGCCGGTGATCATCCTCCGTCTCGCTGTGATAGCCGNCAAAGATGTCGGTGGTAATGGCGCAGTCGGGGATGATGCGGCGGATGGCTGCAATGCGGTCCAGATACCACTGACGCGTGTATTTGCGGTTCATGAGCTTGAGTATGCGGTCGCTGCCGCTCTGCACAGGCAGATGGATGTGGTGGCACACGTTGGGNTCCTCTGCTATGACGCGCAGCGTCTCATCGCTCATATCCTTCGGGTGGGAGGTGGTGAAGCGGACTCGCATGTCGGGCACTTCGTGCGCCACGAGNCGGAGCACCTCGGGGAAGCCCGTCGCTCCGCAACGGTAGGAGTTGACGTTCTGCCCCAGCAGCGTCACCTCTTTATAGCCCCTTTCCGCCAAATCGCGACATTCGCGCAGGATGCTTTCCACATCGCGGCTGCGCTCCCGCCCTCGGGTGTAAGGCACAATACAGTAGTGGCAGAAATTGTTACAACCGCGCATGATGCTGACAAAGCCTCCTATGTGCTGGCCGCAGATGCGCTGCGGCACCACATCGCGGTAGGTCTCGGTGGTAGAGAGCTCTACGTTGATGGCTTTATGACCGCACTCCACCTGGGCTATCAGGTCGGGCAGCGACATGTAGGCATCCGGCCCGGCCACGATGTCGGCATGATGAACCTCTATTAGCTGCTCCTTGACACGCTCGGCCATGCACCCCAACACGCCGATAATGATGCGGCGGCCTTTCTTTTGCAGGCTGTGGAAGTATTCCAGACGCGATATTATCTTCTGCTCGGCATTGTCGCGCACCGAACATGTATTCAGGAACACCGCGTCCGCTTCGTCCAGAGTGTCAGTCACTTCATAGCCCGCCATACCCATCACGCTGGCCACCACCTCGCTGTCTGCCACATTCATCTGGCAGCCGTATGTCTCTATCAGCAGTTTCTTCATGTGCTTGATTAAGGCGCAGAACACCCATTTTCGCCGCAAAGATACCACTTTTCCGCAATATACGCGATTTATTTGACGAAAATATGCCCCTAATCATCCAAAAACAAAAAAACCTCCCCATAGAGGGGAGGCTTATGCGTTCCGGAGTCACTCCGTTACCTGTCAGGCACNGTCCGACACCGACAAGCGCAACGCGAGGCGTTACACCAAATGACCGATAATCTGCTCGCGGTCGCCGGGCANGNAGTCGATGACGGGTATCTCTATCATCGTGTAGGCACCGGGCTGCTGCTTCATGGTAGCACGCGCTGCATTGACAAGCACTTGCGCCGTGAGGGCCGGATTGTTGATTTTCATGTTGAACTCGAACAGCTGATTGTGGGTCTGACCGCTAACACCCTTACGCACGAGATTGACACCATGGCCTACATCGTTGAGAGCATCNACGCTCTCGACCTGGAAAACGTGTGTCTCATCGCTTGCAAAATAGGGGTCCGCCTTGATGGCCTTCGTCACCTCGTCGAGGCTGGCGCCTTCTTCCAGCTCGACATAAACCATACGGCGGTGGATGCCTTCGCCCACAGGGATGGTCATGGACAGTGCATCCTTGACGCCGGCTTTGCTGCGCACGCACACACTGTGACCCATCGAACGGCCGGGACCGAAGTTTGTGTAGGATATGCCCTTGGGAGCAAGACTCTCCATGAGGGTGCGGACTATGCTGTCGCTGCCGGGATCCCAACCGGCGGAAATGATGCTGACAGCGCCATACTGCTTGGCTGCGGCCGACAAAGAGCGGCGCAAGTCGAGGATGGAGGTGTGTATGTCGAAACTGTCAACGGTATTGATGCCCAGCGCCAGACACTTGAGGGCATTCTCTTCAACGCTGCGGGTGGGGGTGGCCAGAATGGCTACATCCACCTTGCCCAGTTCCGTGATGTCCTTCACCACAGCATAGTCAGCCAATTCTGCCGGTTTGTCGGCAGCGCCGTTACGGCGCACGATGCCTGCTATTTCCATATCGGGAGCGGCCTGAAGGGCCTGAATAGTGTAGCGGCCAATGTTGCCATAACCTACAACTGCAATTCTTAATTTTTCCATACTTCTGTGTTATTTGGGGTTATCTCTGTTCTTTGTGCTGTAAAGTTTCGCTTTGGGGCTAAGCAGCCAACATGGAGCAAGTATTTTGCTAACGCCTCGCAAGCATTGGATTGCCAACGAATCAGTCAAGGTTGTAGCCGTAGGCTTTCATGGCACGGTCGCTCTGACGCCAGTCCTTATCCACCTTGACAAACACTTCAAGGTAGATGCTCTTGCCGAAGAACCTCTCCAGACTCTTGCGCGCCTCTGTGGAGATACGCTTCAAAGCAACACCCTGATGGCCGATGACAATGCCCTTCTGCGATTCGCGTTCCACATAGATGACGGCGTTAATGCGTATGTGCTTCTCCGTCTCCTTGAATTGCTCCACCACTACCTCCACCGAATAGGGTATCTCTTTGTCGTAGTACAGCAGAATNTTCTCGCGGATGATTTCCGTAACGAAGAAGCGGGCTGGCTTGTCTGTCCACTGATCCTTATCGAAATAAGCAGGGCTCTCCGGAAGTAATTCCCCTATGCGGCGCAACACTTTGTCCACGTTGAAGCGATGTTTGGCACTGATGGGCAGTATCTCTGCCTGCGGCAACGCCTCGTGCCACTGCCCGACTTTCTCAGTCANCGATGCTTGATCGCCCAGATCTATCTTGTTTACAAGTATCAGAATAGGCACTTTCTGCCGCTTCACCTTGTCAAGGAAGTCGCTGTTCTTGTCGGGCTTCTCCACCATGTCGGTGACATAGAGTAGCACATCGGCATCCTGCAAAGCACTCTCGCTGAACTGCAACATCTGCTCCTGCAACTTGTAGTTAGGCTTGAGTACACCCGGCGTGTCGCTAAAGCAAATCTGCATCTCGGGCGTATTGAGGATGCCCATGATGCGATGGCGGGTGGTCTGCGCCTTGAAGGTGGCGATAGAAATGCGTTCGCCCACCAGAAGATTCATGAGGGTGGACTTGCCCACGTTGGGATTGCCCACAATGTTGACGAAACCTGCTTTATGCATGCATTTTGTTCTGAAAACGGACGAAACTGCCGTGACCGACTTATCTGTTTGCCTTTCTCTTTGCGTACCACTCCTCGCGGCTCACCTTGCCTTCCTGATAGAACTCCGCAGGTTCCTTGGCGGCTTCCTTGGCTCCGTCGTATCCCCAGACGAAATAGCTGGCTCCCCACGAAAAGCCACTACCGAAGGCCGTGAACACCAGCTTGTCGCCTTTCTTCAGGCGAGGCTCATACTCCCAAAGGCACAAAGGCAACGTACCGCCACTGGTGTTGGCCATGTGGTCAATGTTGATCATGATGTGATCCTCCTCTATGCCAATGCGCCCTGCCACGCTACGCTCTATGTTGATGTTGGCCTGATGCGGCACCACCCAGTCGATATTGTCCTTCGTGAGACCATTACGCTCGGCAACAATCTTGACGGCAGAACTCATGTCCAGCACGGCATGCTTATAGACGGCACGGCCTTCCTGATATACGGTGTGCTCGTGATTGTCCACTGTTTCGTAGGTCGGCATCTTTGCNCTGCCGCCTNCCTTCATCNACNGNTGCGAATGTCCCNNACNATCCNCNCGNTAATANCCGTCCATNNGACCGACGTTCTCGGTGGTTGGTTCAAAGAGTACACAACCGGCACCATCGCCGAAGATGGGGCATGAATTACGGTCGGTGTAGTTGGTCATCGAACTCATGTGGTCACCTCCACACAGGATGACACGCTTGGCACGCCCGCTGCAAATGTAGGCAGCCGCTGACTCCATGCCGAACAAGAAATTGGCACAGGCTGCCTCCTGGTCGTAGCCCCAAGCTGCTGTCAGTCCGCACTCGCGAATGATAATGGAGGCCGTAGAGGGGAAATGATAGTCGGGCGTAGTAGTGGCACAGATGACGAGGTCGATGCTATCGGGAGCAACGCCGGTCTTACGCAGCAACTGATCCACGGCACGCACCATCATGTAAGACGTGCCGATTCCCTGTTCGGGTTTTAATATGTGACGGGTCTTGACGCCAATGCGCTCCATGATCCACTCGTCGCTTGTATCTACAATCTGCGACATCTCTTCATTGTCGAGGATATAGTCGGGCACATATCCGCCCACGCCTGTTATGACAGCATTTATTTTCATCGTGTATTCAAGTTATGCAAGCAGGACTTGCTGGGAAAGCAAAAAAAAAACCGCACGAGACCCTCCTTGGGGGATTCCTCTATGCGGCTTTGTCTGTTCAGTCGAAGATTAGGCTTCTTTCTCAATAGCAACCTTGCCGCGGTAGTAACCGCAAGCGGGGCATACGGTGTGATAGATGTGGTATTCTCCGCAGTTGGGGCATACTGCCAATGCGGGAGCTACAGCCTTGTCATGAGTTCTTCTTTTGAGGGTTCTTGTCTTGGACTGTCTTCTTTTAGGATGTGCCATTTTCTTTTATTTTTTATTGTTATGCAATATATTTCTCAATCCTTCCCATCGGGGGTCGCAGGTTGCTTCCTCCTCAGGTGCTTCTTCTGCCGGCTGCCCATAGGCACCAGCGGAACACTTACCATCGGCATGCACATGGCGCAAGGGTATCTGCAGAGCAGCAAACTCGTAGATGTTCCAAGCCACGTTGACTACGCCTTCCCTCTCGGGAATGGTAACCATGTCGCCGTCGTCGGCATACTCATCGCCCATCTTTACACGCAGTGTGCACCGGGCATCAATGGGAAGGTCCATAGGCTCAAGACAGCGGTCGCAATTAACTTCCACGGTGCCGCTGAGCTGAAAGTTCAACTCATAAGCGCCGGATGTTCGCTTCACTTGTAATGCGACATCAAGCAGCCCCTGCCTGATTTCCGGACCCTGAACAGCGGAGAAGAAGTCTTTGTCTGCATGCCAGCGGTACGACATAGTATCGTCTGCCATGCCTTTCAAATCCACGATATAACTGTCCAGTCTCTCCATCGGGCTGCAAAATTACGAAAAAATTCAATACGTTGTATCAAATCACACCTTAAAAAATGACGAATTAGTGCTTTTTGAGTTCAACTCGGAAGGTTGTGCCCATTCCCAGTTCGGAATTTTTGACGAAAATGTGTCCATCGTGATATTCCTCAACAATGCGCTTTGCAAGAGACAGTCCAAGGCCCCAACCGCGTTCTTTCGTCGTGTAACCCGGGGTAAAGACTGCGCTGAAACGGTTCTTGGCAATGCCCTTTCCTGTGTCGCTGACCTCTACGCTGATACAAGTAGGCTCTTCCTGCGCAGTCAGAGTGATGTTCCCCTTTCCCTCCATCGCATCGATGGCATTCTTGCAAAGGTTCTCTATTACCCACTCGAACAAGGGCGCACTGACAGGAGCTATGATGGGATCTTCGGGGAGGTGGCAGGCTATGGTGACACGATTGCTTGCCCTGCGACCGATATACTGCATAACATTGCAAAGCACCTCGTTCAGATTTTCGGGCTTCGGCTCCGGCTGCGAGCCTATCTTGCTGAAGCGTTCGGCTATGCGCTGCAAACGCTGCACATCCTTCCCCATCTCCGGGAGAAGTTCATCATCGGGGTAGGTCTCACGGAGCACCTCATGCCATGCCATCAGACTGGAGATGGGAGTGCCAAGCTGATGGGCCGTTTCTTTGCTCAGTCCCACCCAGACCTTGTTCTGCTCTGCCTTCTTGCTGCTGAGCAGAGCAAAGATGGCAACAATCACAAAGATGAGCACAACGCCGAGTTGCACATAGGGCCACCATGCCAGACGACGCAAAATGAGACTGTCGGCATAGCAGAGTTCCATATAGTCCGCCGAGCCGAGGTTGATGCGAATGACGCGTCCGGCCTGCTGCATGGCATGGGCACGATGGAGCACCAGCGTGTCAAGGTTTCCGGCAGACGCTGTTGGAATCTCTATGTTGCGGAAGTCCTGAACGTTGCCCTCACTGTCAAGCACCACAACGGGAATGGTATTATTGCTGTTCAGCACGGTCCAAACGAGCGACAAATCCGTTGTCTCATCTGCATTATTGAGCGAGCGCA
>WFLX010192898.1_pt1 | contig 30042 bp, 33 predicted proteins | sample 4967041 | NCBI WGS metagenome assembly WFLX01 (sample SAMN12857096, study PRJNA449069) | gut metagenome | isolation source: stool from male and female vole | host: Microtus ochrogaster | place: USA:Florida | collected 2017
ATGCTTTGTGGAAAAGGGATGATTCCGCCCAACGGCTTTTGGAGCTTGCTAGGCGATTTTATCAGTGTATCAATAAGTGAGTCAGTTAAATGGAAAAAATTTCTAAACAATAAATTTGTTTGTAATAAACGGCGGTTTTTTTGTCATATATAAGTGGAAGGGTTGAATGAAGTAAATCCAATNAAGGGAAAGGAGGAAGACCAAGCCTTCCAAACATAANTACGAAAGAAAAGGAGAAAAAAATGAAAAAAATTACAAAAAAGNGAAAAAGAAGNCTACGCTGTATAGTTAGTCTTGCGCTGGCGGCAGTACTCCTTACGGGTACATCAATGCCGAAGGTAAGCGCAGCGGCGGCAGACAACGGTATTGACCAAGATGTCGAAGTGCTGGAGGCAGAGGTTGTCGTTCTGGATACGGATGTGCCCATGACAAGAACCCTGTTAAGTACTGCATTGATGGAAATATACGCCGACAGTCAGGGTCTGGTGGTAAAGGCAACAGTGGGAACATCACAAAAGGCATCGGTATTAGGGGCTAAGGACTTTAAGATTTATNAAAAAGTAGGGANNGNATNGNAATTAGTNGCCGTAGCAGACGGCGNAGAGGCACTTGATTNTGTAAATGCGAAAATTACTATNCNTTATAGTAATGCCGNAAAAGGGGAAACTTATAAATTTACTTGCGTATTTTACGGGAACGTGGACGAGTATGTCGAATTAGAAGGGGAATCGAAGACATACAAGTATTAACTACAGTGTAAAAGGTGGCAATACATAAGAAGGAGGACTTTCTATGCATCGATGCAGATTCGGCGGCACTGCAATTGCAGCAGCCGGATATGATGCACAATGTGCGCTGTTGGAAGTTGAGTTTACACGGAGCGGACAGGTAGGGCAGTATGTAGGTGTGCCGGAGGAGACATGGTATCGGTTTAGGAGCGAGGAAGGACCGGATTTGTTTTTTCACAGGCATATCAAGGGTTATTATGTTGAAAAGAGGATATTTCCGGATTAATGTTATAATCCAAGGGTATAATTCATAGAAAGGTAATCTGACGGAAAAACAGCTGATAAGGNGTCGGCTGNTTTTTAATNAATATTTTATATATTTTTATCTTTCNCAAAAAAGTGGAATATGCTATACTGTTACAGAAGTATAGTTTAAAGCATGTTTATAGAGTGTGAGAGGATATGTCAGAAGAAAATCAGTGGAAGAGTGCCGATTGGCGAAGGCGTGTACAAGCTCTGGAAAAAATGATTATTCTGATGCTGGTGTTGTCCGCGGTAATACTATATGTGCTTTGTGTGATTTTGTTTATCCAGATTAACGCCCTGAACAGAAACATAGATATGCTGACCTTGCAGATGGAGCGGTTGAGCGGACTTGTTGCAAGTCAGGGAGAGAAGCTTGAAGAGCTGGCGGCGGGGCAGAGTCAGGAGGAAACGGGTGTTGTAAATTCCATGGAAATTGCAGGCGCACAGGCGGTGAAGGGTAATATCCCCAATAATACCGGCATTGGGCAGGATACAGAAGAAATAGCAGATGTTACCGAAATAGAATTAGAGGAATGTAAGCATAAAGTATACCTGACTTTTGATGATGGTCCAAGCACATCTACCGATGAAATCCTTGATATTTTAAATAAATATGAGGTAAAGGCAACCTTTTTTGTGGTAGGTAAGGAAAGCGACTCGGCAAAGAAAGCATTGCGCAGGATAGTGGAGGAAGGGCATACTTTGGGTATGCATTCCTACAGCCATAAATACAAGGAGATTTACGGCTCTATGGAAGCTTTTGAGGAGGACTTTTTAAAGCTTAGGGATTACCTGTACGAGGTGACGGGAGTGGAGAGCAGTGTCTATCGGTTCCCGGGCGGCAGCTCCAATACGATAAGTGATATAGATATGCGGGAATTTGCAGCTTATCTGGACAGTCAGGACGTAGTATTTTACGATTGGAATATATCCTCGGGTGATGCTGCAAGCAGACAGTTGGATGTGGATACTTTGGTGAAGAATTGCACTACGGATATTACGAGGAGGAAGACCTCGGTAGTTCTCATGCATGATTCCGCGGCAAAGCAGACTACAGTGGAGGCACTGCCCATTATTATAGAGAATATTTTGGCAATGGAGGATACCGTAATTTTGCCGATTACGCAAGAAACCATGCCGGTTCAACATATAAAAATGGAAAGTACAGAGTAATAGTCAAAATCAATGAATGGAGGTATATTTTGTTATGATTTTTTTCTCGGATTAAACTTTAGAAGATTTGTTGTAGGCAGTCAGTGAATGGAAGCCTGACAATAAAAAGGCAGAGCAAAAGTAGGAGAAAAGAGTATGCGAATCTTATTGAAATTAAGCGGAGAGGCTCTGGCGGGCGACAAGAAGTCGGGATTCGACGAGGAGACTGTAAGAAAAGTTGCCCTGCAGGTAAAGGAGTTATCAGATGACGGCGTGCAGGTAGGTATCGTGATTGGAGGAGGGAACTTCTGGAGAGGACGTTCCAGCGAGAATATTGACCGTAACAAGGCTGACCAGATAGGTATGCTTGCTACGATAATGAATTGCATTTATGTGTCTGAAATTTTCCGCAGCGTGGGAATGACGACGAATATTCTTACGCCTTTTGAATGCGGCTCGTTCACAAAGTTATTTTCTAAGGACAGAGCCAATAAGTATTTTGAAAAGGGTATGGTGGTATTTTTTGCAGGCGGTACGGGACATCCGTATTTTTCTACGGATACCGGCGTTGTGTTGCGGGCTATTGAGGTAGATGCAGATGTGATTCTGCTTGCCAAGTCCATTGACGGCGTATATGATGATGACCCGAGTAAGAATCCGGCGGCAAAGAAATATGATGAGGTGACCATTGATGAGGTGATTTCCAAGAATCTTCAGGTGGTGGATATGACTGCGTCAATTCTGGCAAGAGATAATAAAATGCCTATGTGGGTATTCGGTTTGAATGGGGAAAACAGTATCGTCAACACTGTTAAGGGCAGGTTTGACGGTACAAAGGTAACAGTTTAAGCCGAGAGGGTATTCAATTGATACTTTAAAATAAAAATGATATGTTCCACAGAGCATAAGGGAGGTAAAATGGACGAGAGATTACAACAATATGATGATAAAATGAAAAAGGCTATTAATTATTTGGAGGCTGATTATGCGGCAATTCGTGCAGGTCGTGCCAATCCTCATGTTTTAGATAAATTGAGGGTTGATTATTACGGAACTCCTACCGCCATCCAGCAGGTGGGTAATGTTACGGTTCCCGAGGCGCGTGTTATTCAGATTGCTCCATGGGAGAAGTCCTTGATCAAAGAAATTGAGAAGGCGATTATGACCTCTGATATCGGAATCAATCCATCCAACGATGGAAGCGTGATTCGTTTAGTGTTCCCTGAACTCACGGAGGAGCGCAGAAAGGATTTGGTGAAGGAGGTTAAGAAGAAAGGCGAGGAAGGCAAGGTTGCAATCCGCAATATCAGAAGAGACGGCAACGATGCGTTTAAGAAGCTTGCCAAAGCTTCGGTTTCCGAAGACGAAATCAAACAGCTTGAAGAGCAGCTTCAGAAGCTGACTGATAAGTATATCAAGGATATTGATGCCTTGATAGAATCAAAGTCGAAGGAAATTATGACAGTGTAGTGTGAAAAATCACACTGATGTGCTGATTTGGCACACATATTTGTGCCGGAGTGTCATAAATAGCCTGACGGCAGACGCAAATTGGAGATTTGCGTTACTCCGTTGTGTAAACGCTCCGGAATGAATAATTAATATGAAATATATGAAATGCGGGGGCGGAAAATGCGTAGGCTTATCCGCCCCCTGATATAATGTATAGGAAATCAATATAAGTAGGATTTTTAAGGGTAAGGATATGGTGTTTGTATGGATGAGAAATTAAAAGTGCCTAATCATGTGGCAATTATTTTAGACGGCAACGGCAGATGGGCGAAATCCAAGGGAATGCCCCGCAACTACGGGCATGTACAGGGAGCAAAGGCGGTGGAGGTCATCTGTGAGGAGGCATATAAAATGGGGATTCAGTATCTGACGGTTTATGCCTTTTCCACGGAGAATTGGAATCGTCCGAAGGATGAAGTGGACGCTCTTATGAAGCTTCTGCGCAATTATATGAAGACCTGTTTGAAAACCGCAGAGAAAAATCGCATGTGTGTGAGGGTGCTGGGCGAAAAATCCAGACTGGACAAGGATATCCGCACGAGGATTGAGGAGCTGGAGGAAGCCACCAAGAATAACGACGGACTGCATTTCCAGATTGCAATTAATTATGGCGGAAGAGATGAAATTGTAAGAGCTGTGAGGAAAATTGTCGATAAGGCGGCGGCAGGGGAGCTTTCGCGAGACGATGTCACAGAAGAATGTATCAGCAGTTATTTAGACACCGTGGGAGTGCCGGAGCCTGACCTATTGATCCGTACCTGTAACGAGCAGCGCATATCCAACTTCCTGTTATGGCAGCTTGCTTACACGGAATTCTACTTTACACCGGTTCCATGGCCTGATTTTACAAAAGAAGAATTGGTAAAGGCTGTGGAGGCATATAATCATAGAGACAGAAGATACGGTGGGGTGAAGGAGGAATAACCTTATGTTTTGGACCAGATTAGCCAGCGGAATAGTATTGGTGATCATCGCACTGCTTACAATGAGTTTGGGCGGAGTTCCTCTTTGGGCTGTACTGTTATTGATTTCGCTGGCAGCATACAGGGAATTGACTAAAGCTCTTTTGTGTGCTACGGATGATAAAAAGCTGAATGTGTTGGAAATATTGGGAATTATCGGAGTTATTGCCTATTATGGAGCAATTTATTTTTACGCTGCGGAGGTCCTTTTACTCATGTGCATTGTGGGAGTATTCATGGCGCAGATGTTCGCCTATGTGATAGCATTTCCTAAGCTTCAGGCTAATCAGGTGGCGGCGGCTTTTTTTGCATTTATGTATGCACCGGTAATGCTTTCCTTTGTATATCTCACCCGCGAATGTCCTCAGGGATTATATATAGTGTGGACGATACTGATCAGTGCATGGGGATGTGACACTTGTGCTTATGTGGTGGGTAAGCTTATCGGTAAAAAGAAGATTTTTCCCGTATTAAGTCCTCATAAGTCTTTAGAAGGCTGTATTGGCGGAGTGGCAGGTGCGGCGTTGATTGGAGCGCTTTACGGTCATTTCTTTGTGGAGCAAATGTTTCCGGACCAGCAGGTGGCGTGGATTGTTGCTTTCATCTGCGGCGCGGGAGCCATTATGAGTATGGTAGGCGATTTGGCGGCATCTGCAATCAAGCGCAACCATAATATCAAGGATTACGGTAAATTAATTCCGGGACACGGGGGCATCATGGATAGATTCGACAGCATGATTGTGACTGCCCCCATGATTTATTTTTTGACAATACTTTTGTTTCATTTTTAGAATGCGTTTGGTATGCGTAGCAGTTCAGCCATGCGGAAATGAAAAAAACATGCAATTANTTNAAAAAGGACAGGAACACANATTATGNAAAAATTAGCGATNCTTGGNTCCACGGGTTCTATCGGAACCCAGACTCTGGAGATTGTAAGGAGTAATCCTGATTTGCAGGTGGCTGCACTTGCCGCGGGAAGCAGCGTAGAGAAAATGGNACAGCAGATTAGGGAGTTTAAGCCCCTNATTGCGGCTATGTGGAGCAAGGNGGCGGCAGCCGAGCTTAAAGTCAGGGTGGCGGATACTTCTGTAAAGGTGGTTTACGGCATGGATGGGCTTTTAGAGATTGCAGTTTTGCCCGAGGCGCAGGTATTGGTGACTGCAATTGTGGGAATGATTGGTATTAGACCGACTATAGCGGCTATTGAGGCAGGGAAGGATATTGCCCTTGCCAATAAGGAGACATTGGTGACGGCAGGACATATTATCATGCCCCTTGCCCAAAAATACGGCGTTTCTATTTTGCCGGTAGACAGTGAGCATAGCGCTATTTTCCAGTCTATGAACGGAGAACCGAGAAGGAGAGTTTCCAAGCTGTTACTTACGGCGTCGGGCGGACCATTCCGCGGTAAGACAAGGCAGGAGCTTGCGAAGGTCACGATGGAGGACGCTTTAAAGCATCCAAACTGGGCAATGGGGCGCAAGATTACCATCGATTCCTCCACTATGGTAAATAAAGGTCTGGAGGTTATGGAGGCAAAGTGGCTCTTTGACGTGGACTTGGATAAGATACAGGTGGTGGTACACCCGCAGAGTATCATTCATTCCATGGTGGAGTATGAGGATGGCGCAATTATTGCACAGCTGGGAACGCCGGATATGAAGCTTCCCATTCAGTATGCCCTATTTTATCCCGACAGACGTCCTATGGAGGGAAAACGGGTGGACTTTTTTGAATTGGGGCAGATTACCTTTGAGAAACCTGATTTGGAGAATTTTATCGGACTTAAGCTTGCCTACGAGGCGGCTTTGGAAGGGGGCAGTATGCCCACGGTATATAATGCGGCTAATGAGAAAGCGGTAGGATTATTTTTGGACAGAAGGATTTCCTATTTGCAGATTACGGATTTGATTGCGGAAGCAATGTCGCAGCATAAAAAGCTTACGAATCCGACAGTGGAAGAAATTTTGGAGACGGAAAAAGCTGTCTATGATTATATAGAGAGAGGAAGAGACAAGTGGGAAAGGAATATGTGATGGGGAATGCCGCTATTGCGCTGGGAGCACTTGCGGCGGGAGTGAATGTTGCCGCGGGTTATCCCGGCACACCGTCCTCTGAGATTATCGAGACCTTGGAAAAATATGCTATCGAGAAGTTAAATTACGGAGACGGTGAAAATAAGCGTTTTCATTTGGAATGGTCCGTGAATGAAAAGGCGGCTCTGGAGGTTGCCGCAGGCGCCGCCTATGCGGGAGCGCGTACTTTGGTCACTATGAAACGTACGACATTTACGGTTTGACAGAGATTTATGGGTCGGGTATTGGTATTAACTGTAAGTATGAGACGGGCATTCATTACTGGGATGACTATGTATATCTGGAAATTATTGACCCTAAGACGGGTGAGCAGGTACCGGACGGCGAGGAGGGCGAAATTGTCCTCACTACACTTGTGAAGGAAGGCGCTCCCCTGCTTCGTTTCCGTACTCATGATATTTCCCGCATTATTCCGGGTGAATGTCCTTGCGGAAGGAAGCATCCTCGTATTGATATGATTAAGGGCAGAAGCGATGATATGTTCAAAGTGCGGGGCGTGAATATGTTCCCTAGTCAGGTGGAGGATATTCTGCGGGATGTGGATGGCGCTTCCAGCGAATACACTGTTACCATTGCGCGGGATGATGACAATAATTGTGATGTCATGCTGCTTACCGTTGAGGGGGAGGAACGTGTCAGCTTTGAACTGATGACCGGTCAGATAAGAGATATGTTTAAATCCCGAATTGGTATGACGCCCAAAGTCATTGTGGTGCCCATCGGAACTTTGCTCAGAAGCGAGAAAAAGACCAAGAGAGTCACCGATTACAGAAATCAGTAGGTCATACCGCAGAATTATCCTTGGAGAGGGATATAAATAACTACTACTTAAGGAATAAGAGGTTCAAGAAAGGATTCATGGTTACACTTTTATTATTTATATTAATCNTNGGGGNGGTGGTAGTTTCACATGAGNTTGGACACTTTCTTCTGGCGAAAGTCAACGGTATNNATGNAGTGGAATTNTCCATTGGCATGNGTNNGAGTNNGATATNCTNNCGNAAGGGGNAAACNAAGTATTCTTTAAAGCTTCTNCCNATCGGCGGAGCGTGTATGTTTGAGGGGGAGGACGGTCTGGAANAAAAGGAAGGAGAAGCAGGTACGGGTGCTTTTCCTGACGNAAGCGTGTGGGCAAGAATTTCTACGGTGGTGGCAGGTCCGATTTTCAACTTTATTCTGGCGTTTATCGTAGCTTTGGTGATGGTAAATCTGATAGTGGTTCAAGAGCCAGTGATCACGGAAGTTACGGAGGGTGGAGCCGCTATGGAGGCAGGGCTCGTTTCGGGAGACCGTATTATCTCCCTGAACGGGGGCAGGGTTTACCTGTATCAGGAGCTTTCCACCTTTAATCAAATGAATAGGGGTGGGGAGGTTACTGTAGTCTATGAGAGGAACGGACAACGCTACAGCACACTCATGACGCCGAAGTTTGATGAAATCTATGGCAGATATATGTTTGGTATTACAAATTCCGAACGGGTTGAGCTGCAGGGGCTGGATGGCTTGCGATATGCATGGTATGAGGTCAGGGCCGGCGTAATAAGCACCTATCAGAGCTTGGGTATGCTGCTTCAGGGCCGGGTATCGCGAAAAGATGTAGCCGGTCCTGTGGGAATTGCCGTCAACGTGGTGGGCAAGACTTATGAACAGACAAAGGAATCCGGCTGGGATTTGCTGGTGAATATGATGAATATTGTTATGCTTCTCTCGGTGAATCTGGGTATTTTGAATTTACTGCCTATTCCTGCGCTGGACGGCGGCAGGCTGGTATTTCTGCTGGTGGAGGTTATCCGCGGTAAGCCTATCCCGCCGGAAAAGGAAGGAATGGTACATTTTATCGGGCTTATGTTTTTTATGATTCTTATGGTATTTATTTTCTTTAACGACTTATCTAATATTTTTATGTCTTAACGGTATGGACAATATCATATCGGCAGACCAAAATGCGGTTTGCCGATGTGATGTGCTTCTGAAATTTCTACGGGATATGATACATTCTTAATAATCTATGTTAAAATCATAACTATTTTCCAAAAATGAAAGGCGTTGCTATGAATTATATTACATCCTATTACTGGCAGCAGGGGCAAGCCATGCCCAATTCTACTTCTTTACTGCTGCAGCAGTTATCGCGAAAAAGGGGAAAAGAAAATCTATTGTTTGCATGTGTCTGTGAGGAGGAGCGGGAAAAAGTAGGCGAAAAGGCGGGGAAAGCCGTGCAGTGGAACTGTCAGCCGGGAACTTCAAGCGGCTATATGACTGAGAGATTACATGTTTGGTTTTATGAGAAGGCATTAGTACATTGCCGAAATAGGGGAACAGGGGGATTTTCCGTATTAGGAGAAGGATTAAAGCAGGCAATTCTACAGACGGACAGAGAGCTTGGAGGCGTTGACATGCCTGTCTGCGGCTTGATTTGCATAGAATCAGATTTTTTATTTTTTTATCGGGGAAGGTCGGAGCTTTATCTTTTAAACAGCAGATTTGAAAGGGCGAATTTAAGACGCCTGAGCGATAAGGCGGAGACGCTTGCATTACAATACGGAACAATACAAAAGGGTGCTGGTATCCTGCTCGCCACACATGATTTTTGTCAAAGGTTGGGAGAACAGCCTTTGCGGGAATGTCTTGCAGTAAGGGAAATATGTGTTCAGGAGCAAGCAGATAAGAGACTGGGAGAGCTTAGTCGTGAGGCGGAAAGGAGGAATGCAAAAAATGCAGGAGCCGTATTGGTGCTTACGGTATAGTTTGGATTCTAATGGGTTTGAGGAGCCGCTTCTTTTGGGGAAGGGAGCTTTTTGCCGGGTATACCGTGTGAAAGAAAAGGCAACCGGCAGGCTGTATGCCTGCAAGGTGGGAACGGGCAGCTGTAAATTTCATGTACGCAGGGAAAAAGAGTTTTTAAAGAAGCTTCGACATCCTTTATTTCCAAGGTATAAGTGCCATTGGGAGGAGGAAGGCTTTTACTGCCTTGTTATGGAGTATGTGGCGGGTAGTAATCTGGAGGGCTTGCTGGTCCGTCGGAAAAGATTGTCCGGACGACAGGCGGTGGAGATTGCGTTGGAGCTTACGGAGGGGCTTTTATATCTTCATAAACGAGGAATAATCTTTCGGGACGTGAAAGCGCAGAATATATTGATTCGTCAGGACGGAAAGGTAAAAATGCTGGATTTTGGCTGTGCCTGCAAAATGGGGAATGTAATATAAAAACGGGTACTCCCGGATATGCGGCGCCCGAACAGCTCACAGAAGGAAAGGCGGATTTTAGCAGTGACGTATATGCTCTTGGAAGGGTCATGCAATATATGCTGTCGGAGCAGAATCCCTGTCTGGTGACAGAGGCTCAGATGCAGGAAGCGTGGAAGAAAGTGCGATGTAAAAGAGGATTAAGACGTACGGTGGAAAAATGTATCAGAATAAATCCTCAAGAGAGAATTCCGGATATGTATACACTGCTGCGTATTCTCAGATATTTTAACCGGACCGGAAAAAGGAAGCATTTTGAAAAAAGGAATTTTAATTTACAACTGGATTTTTCTCAATGTAAAAGTATATGGAAATGTAGTGATAAAAAATAAAGTTTAAAAGTAACAGTTCAGGTGTATGTCTGAACTGTTGTTCAGGTGTATGTCTGAACTGTTGTTCAGGTGTATGTCTGAACTGTTGTTCAGGTGTATGTCTGAACTGTTACTTTTAAAACCACAGAATACTTGTTTTTTTTGTTAAAATATGATATTATATAATTTAATTAAATGAAATATCAAAAGCTTAGAACTGGGATAGATGTATCAGGTAATAGATGAGGATTAGAGTATGGAGGATAATAGGATAAATATTGCGATTGAGCAAATTGTAGAGCTGATTGATATGCTAGATCCCTGCATGGACGATTACTTATATATTTATGATATGCAAAATGACAGATATTGCATTTCACCCGGAGCAGAGAAGCGCTTCCTGATACCGGGAACACAATTTACTAATGTCAATGAAAATCTTAGTAAATTGGTTTATCCCACTGATTGGTCTGTCCTTATGGAGGATTTGAGTCAAATACAGAACAACAAAAAGGATTTTCATAATCTGGAATATCGCTGGCTTAATAAGGAAGGAAAAGCAGTATGGATAAATTGCAGGGGAAGGGTTATCCGGGATAAAGAGGGGAAGCCTGAATTCTTGGTGGGCTGCATCAATGAAATCGGCAGAAGACAAAAGGCGGATAATATCAGTGGTCTTCGCAGGGAAATAGGACTTTCACAGGAAATCAAAGATAATGATAAAAGCAGATTAAAAGGCTTTGTTATAAGAATCGGAATTGACGGCTTTAAGGAAATAAATGAAAATCACGGTATAGATTACGGCGATATGATTTTGCAGAAGACGGCGCAGTGTATAGAAGCTGTTATCCTACCGGAGCAGAAGCTTTTCCGTGTAGTGTCGGATCAATTTTTGATTGCTGATTTTACAGGGAGAGATGCCGAGGAAGCGAAGAAATTATACATACACATAGGCGGGGAGCTAAACCGGTTTATTCAGAATAACCTCTACGAGGTGTTTTACACCATATCCGCANNTATTGTGGNATNGGAGGATTTGGTGGATCAAAGTTATGCCGATGNTATGAAACTAACGGAATTTGCTTTAAGCACTGCAAAGGATATGGNCAGGAACCAGTATTATCTGTATCGGGAAGAGGNTTANGTGAATTTTTGCAAAAGGCGNAGANTGGTACAGATTATGCGAAGGTCTGTGAATAATGGATATGTGGGCTTTGAGGCGTATTTTCAGCCGATTGTAGATTTGAGAAATCATAAGCTGTGCGGTGCGGAAACATTGCTTCGCTTTCAGAGTGAAGAGACGGGAAGAGTTTCACCGGCGGAGTTTATTCCTTTGTTGGAGGAAAGCGGACTGATTATCCCTGTAGGCGTCTGGGTACTGAATCAGGCGGCGGAGGCATGCTGTAGGATACGCGAGTCCATACCTGATTTTAGAATTTCTGTGAATCTGTCCTATATTCAGGTGTTAAAGAGCGACATCCTGTCAGAGATTTTAGGGATAGTAAACAAGTATAAGCTTGAGTCGGGAAGCTTGATGGTGGAATTGACGGAAAGCGGTTTCTTGGAGGATAATTTTAAGTTCAGGCGTTTTTGCGAGGGGCTTAAGAAGAAGGGAGTCCTTTTGGCGTTAGATGATTTTGGGTCCGGTTATTCCAACTTCCGATATTTATCCAATTTAAGCCCCACTACACTGAAAATTGACAGAACCTTTACTGATAGGGCAATTAATAATGATTATGAGTACAATCTTTTACGACATATGGTGGATATGACTCATAATATTGATTTAAAGCTGTGTATAGAAGGCGTTGAGACAGTAGAGGAATTAGAAAAAATCTGTCAGATAGGACCGGACTACATTCAGGGCTATTATTTTGGAAAACCCTGTCCTCTAAAAACCTTTATGGAGAACTTTGTGGACAGTAACTGTTAGTCAGGGGAAAATGACGATAATGCTGCCAAAAACTACTTGCTGTTTTGACTGTAATTGATTATACTTATCATAGCTGTAGATGTTTGGGACATGGTCCTGAATTTAATCTATAAATACATAATATACAAGAAGGAGAATAGGTTATGCGTTTTTTCATTGATACCGCTAAGGTAGAAGACATTAAGAAAGCAAATGATATGGGAGTTATCTGTGGTGTTACCACCAATCCGTCTTTGATTGCAAAAGAAGGCAGAGTTTTTGAGGAGGTAATTGCTGAGATTGCCTCCATCGTTGACGGACCTATCAGTGGTGAAGTAAAGGCGACTACGGTAGACGCTGAAGGAATGATTAAAGAAGGCAGAGAAATCGCAAAGATTCACCCTAACATGGTAGTGAAGATTCCTATGACTGTAGAGGGCTTGAAGGCTTGTAAGGCACTTACGGCAGAGGGCATTAAGACTAATGTTACTTTGATTTTCAGCGCTAATCAGGCATTGTTGGCTGCACGTGCAGGCGCTACTTATGTATCTCCATTCCTTGGACGTCTTGATGATATCAGCCAGAGAGGTGTTGATTTGATTCGTGAAATCGCTGATATTTTTGCAGTAACTGATTTGGATACCCAGATTATTGCGGCAAGTGTTCGTAACCCTATCCATGTAACCGACTGTGCTTTGGCGGGTGCGGATATTGCTACGGTTCCTTATTCGGTTATTGAGCAGATGACTAAGCATCCCTTGACTGATGCCGGTATTACTAAGTTTCAGGCAGATTACAAGGCAGTTTTCGGTGAGTAAGATTGCGGTGAGAGGATAAAACATAAAAAAGACCGGGGCGTATTTTTCACCCCGGCCTTTTTATCTGAGCATGTTATTTCATCTGCTCTTCCTGCTTCTTGATCATACGACGAACCATCTCACCACCGATGGAACCTGCCTCCTTAGAGGTCAAGTCACCATTGTAGCCCTCCTTCAGGTTTACACCTAACTCAGATGCAACCTCTGTCTTAAAACGATCCATAGCTGCCTTAGCTTCAGGAACTTCTACTCTATTACTTCTGCTTGCCATTCTTTTTCACCTCCAAAACATTGTAATTTACCTTCTCTATTTTCAAGATAAGTGCAACATACACTTACCTGAAAATAGCTGTTCGCTTTTTTAGGAGTGTTTGCCATCACTTATCTTGATAATAGTATTAGCCGAGGAAATAAAAATATTATGGTAAGTTTTTCAATTTTGTGTTATGCTAGGTGGCGGAATGTAAATAGTTAAAAGAAGCGAAAGAGAAATGGATTATGAACAAAAAGATAATAAAAAAAATAATGATATTTATTCTTGGAATAATGATGACCTTATTATTCATAAGCTGTAGCGGGAAGAATGGCATAGGAGCGGAAGAGCTGCCGGCCACAGATAATGTTCGTATAGGAGCCTTAAAGGGTCCGACCTCCATGGGTTTGCTTTTTATGATAGAGAAATCAAAAAATAATCAAACTTCGAATAAATTTGAATTTCAAATGACGACAGAGGCAGACGAACTTTTAGCTCTTATGGTGCAGAACGAGCTTGATATTGTATTGTTGCCGGCAAATGTGGCGAGCATACTTTATCAAAAGACAAACGGGGGTATTTGTGTTGTTGATATCAATACCTTGGGCGNGCTTTATATGGTTTCGGGAGNTANCGGGATTCAAAGCTTTGCCGCTCTGTCAGGAAAAACAGTNTATCTGACNGGNAAGGGAACTACGCCGGATTATGTGCTGCAATATCTCTTGAGAGTAAACGGTATGAGCGCNGAAGACTGCGTTTTGGAATATAAGTCCGAGGCATCGGAGGTGGCGGCGCATATTGCACNGAAGCCTGNTGCGGNAGGGCTGCTNCCGCAGCCCTTTGTTACGGCGGCATNTGNACNGAATGAAGCNNTGCAGGCAGTGCTTTCCATGAATGATGAGTGGAATAAAGCGCAAGGTGAGAACGGAAGCAGTCTTGTGACGGGCGTGACTGTAGTGCGCAGGGAATTTCTGGAAGAAAATGAAGCCATCGTAAAGGAATTCCTTGCCGAGCATGCGGAAAGCGTACAAGCCATTAACCAGGATATTGAGACGGGAGCGGCGCTGTGTGTGAAGGAAGGTATTGTAGCAAAAGAGGCGATTGCCCAAAAAGCAATTCCTGACTGTAATATTACCTGTATTACCGGTTCCCGAATGAAGCAGGAATTATCGGGATATCTGCAAGTGCTGTATGAGCAGTCAGCTCAGTCGGTGGGAGGTGCATTGCCTGAAGAGGATTTTTATTACCTGCCGAAGGAGTGACCCGCAGCGAGGGAAACATTCTAAAAGATTGTTTGAGTAAAAGGAGCCTGTAATGAGCTTCCCTAAAAAAGAGAAAAAAAGCGGACAAAGAGATAAATGGAATATTTTTTGTAGATTGGGTATTATCTTGATATGGTTGTTTGTGTGGCAGCTGCTTGCAATGGGAGTTCACAGCGATATTTTGCTGGTGACGCCTTTTAAAGCCTTTGGGGCTTTATTGGAACGGATGGCACAGCCTGTCTTCTGGCGGACGGTGGGTATGAGCCTGCTGCGAATCGGCGGCGGATTTTTGGCGGGAGCTTTTGGGGCGGTGCTTCTAGCGGTTTTAAGCTTTCGCTTCCCGTTTATACGGGAATTGATTTCGCCTCTTATAAGCCTGTTAAAAGCAATACCTGTGGTTTCCTTTGTGGTGCTTTTGCTGATTTGGTGGGGGTCGTCATTTTTGTCGGCGGCAATCTGTTTTTTGGTGGTGCTTCCAAATGTTTATGTAAATGCGTTAGCCGGTTTGAAAAATACTTCACACGCCCTGCTTGAGATGGCGCAGGTGTTTCGGCTTCCTTTTTGGAATCGTTTTTTCTATATTTACCGTCCGGCTCTGAGACCTTTTCTGTATAGCGGTCTGAATATTTCATTAGGAATGTGTTGGAAGTCTGGGGTGGCGGCTGAAGTGATTGGCACGCCGGATTTTTCTATCGGTGAACAGCTCTATATGTCCAAAATCTGTCTGGATACGGCGGGAGTGTTTGCTTGGACGGCAGTAATAATTTTTCTCAGTTTCGGTTTTGAAAAGATTATCCTATTTTTTGTGGGAAAATTTTTTGAGTGGGAGCCTGCCTGTAAGGCAGGCGGGTTTATACGGCAGGGGAATCCGAAGCAGGCGGAAAACGAATCTATGGGGCAGGGGAAAGCGGAGCGACCAGCACGGCGTGTCACGGCTGTGGCAGCCTGCGGGCAAAGGAGTGCAGGAAACAAGATTATTTGCCGCGGGCTGTGTAAAGCCTATGAGAACAGGCAGGTACTCAGGAGCTTTAACGCAGACTACGAACCAGGGCATACCTATTATCTCACATGGGAGTCCGGCAGTGGCAAGACAACATTGCTTCGTATCCTATGTGGACTGGAGACACCCGACAGCGGTAAGCTACAGGCGGAAGCATCCTTCGGTATGGTATTTCAGGAGGACAGGCTTTGTGAGGAGTACAGTGCGCTCCGCAATGTGGAGCTGGTGCTGGGCGATAGGGAAAGGGCGCAGGCGGCTCTTTCGGAGCTTTTGGAACCGGAGGATATTGAAAGACCATGCAGTCAGCTAAGCGGCGGCATGAAGCGTAGAGCTGCGTTGGTGCGCGCCATGGAGTCGGACGCGGCGTGTCTGCTTCTGGACGAGCCTTTTACAGGCATGGATGTGAACACCAGACAGCGTGCAGAGGAGTATATTAGGAAAAAGGCGGGAGACAGAGTGCTGATAATTGCCACACATATATAAGAAAATATTGTTTTTTTTTATACAGTATGATACAATCATAAAATGACTGTGGCTGTGTTCTGTTTAAATGCTTCAGGACAGCTTTATATAGATTTGGCACAGGGTAATTGAAGGAGGAAATGTAACAATGAGTTTACAGGTAGAAAAGTTAGAGAAGAACATGGCAAAGCTGACTATCGAGGTGTCTGCCGAGGAGTTGGACAAGGCAATCGAAGGAGCATACCAGAAAAACAAGAACAAAATCAGCATTCCCGGTTTCCGTAAGGGTAAGGTTCCCCGCAAGATAATTGAGCAGATGTACGGCAAGGAAGTATTTTATGAGGATGCGGCAAATGCTCTGATTCCCGACGCATATGAAAAAGCGTTAGAGGAATGTACTGAGGATATTGTATCTTCCCCCAAAATTGAGGTGACACAGATTGAAGCAGGTAAGCCTTTTATCTTTACCGCAGAGGTAGCGCTCAAGCCGGAGGTAACTCTTGGCAAGTATAAGGGTGTTAAGGTTGACAAGGTGGAGGTAGAGGTTACTGACGCTGAGATTGATGCCGAGATTGACAGAGAGAGAGAAAGTAACGCAAGAACTATCACCGTTGAGGATAGAACCGTAAAGGACGGTGATATGACCGTTATCGACTTTGAGGGCTTTGTGGACGGTGTTACTTTTGAGGGCGGCAAGGGCGAGAATTATCCGTTGACTATCGGTTCCGGTGCGTTTATTCCCGGCTTTGAGGAGGCATTGATCGGCGCTAAGTTAAATGAGGAGACAGACGTGAATGTGACCTTCCCCGAGGATTATCAGGCAAGTGAGCTTGCAGGCAAGCCCGCAGTGTTTAAGTGTACTGTGAAGGAGATTAAGGAGAAGCAGCTTCCTGATCTTGATGATGAGTTTGCAAGCGAGGTATCTGAATTTGATACTCTTGCCGAGTACAAGGAAGATGTTAAGAAGAAATTAACTGAGAAGAAGGAAGCCGAAGCCAAGAATCTTAAGGAAGAAGCGGTGATTGACGCTATCATCGAGGATTCTGCAATGGAGATTCCTGATGCTATGTTGGAGACACAGCAAAGACAGATGGTAGAGGAGTTTGCACAGAGAATGCAGTCTCAAGGTCTTTCCATGGAGCAGTACTTACAGTTTACAGGTCTTACTTCCGCAGCACTTTTAGATCAGGTTAAACCGCAGGCGCTTAAGAGAATTCAGTCTCGTCTGGTATTGGAAGCAGTTGTGGCAGCTGAGAAGATGGAAGCTTCCGAGGAAGAGTTTGAAGAGGAAGCAAAGGTTATGGCAGAAGCTTATCAGATGGAAACTGACAAGGTTAAGGAGCTTCTGGGAGAAAACGGTAAAAAGCAGGTGATGCAGGATATTTGCATTAAGAAGGCAGTTGCTTTCGTAGTGGACAATGCTAAGGAGGCAAAGGCAGCGAAGAAGACCAAGAAGGAAAAGGCTGAAAAAGAGACCACAGAGGAGGCATAATCCATTTGGATAATTGATGGATAAATGACAGGGGTTGTACCTAAAATATAGGTACAACTTTCGTCTGTCCATAATTAAAAATTTATTAAAATTAGGTTTTTTTCATTGAAAAAGCCGTACAGGTAGGATATGCTATAAGAAAATATTGGAATATGCTATGGAAAGGCAGGGTTATGGAATGAGCTTAGTACCTTATGTCATTGAACAAACAAGCAAGGGTGAAAGATCCTATGATATTTATTCAAGACTTTTAAAAGACAGAATTANTTTTNTAGGAGAGGAAGTAAATGAGNCTAGCGCAAGTATCNTAGTNNCNNANTTGCTTTTCTNGGAGGCAGAGGATCCGGAGAAGGATATTCATCTGTACATTAACAGCCCCGGCGGCAGTGTTACGGCAGGTATGGCTATCTATGATACCATGCGGTACATCAAGTGCGATGTTTCCACTGTATGTATCGGTATGGCNGCAAGCATGGGAGCGTTTCTTCTTGCAGGCGGCGCTANGGGTNAGAGATTTGCACTGCCCAATGCGGAGATTATGATTCACCAGCCTTTGGGCGGTANNNNGGGTNAGGCTACCGAAATCGAGATTGCGGCAAAGCACATTTTAAGGACGAAGGAAAAATTAAATCGTATGCTTGCCGAGNATACCGGTAGAGATTATGAGACGGTCTGTGCGGATACCGAGCGCGATAATTGGAAAAGTGCAGAGGAAGCTTGTNAATATGGGNTGATTGATAAGGTAATTACCTTCCATGNTGTANGTCAATANCCCCGCCGCAAGCAGCGGGGCATGGAAATTGAAACNTTCCAAGGGGCAAAGCGTCCGCCGGACAAAGCGTCCATCGGACGCTATGGTATTGACCCACGCGGCATTCGTCAAATAACCATGTAAATATGGTTATTTTCCTCATTGCTCGCGGGAATAAATAATTAAGGAGTAAATGGATGGCAGGAAAAAATTCCGACAATGACATTAGATGTTCTTTCTGTAATAAGGCGCAGAGTCAGGTTCGCAAGCTGATTGCCGGACCGGCGGGAGTATACATTTGCGACGAATGCGTAGATATCTGCGCCGATATTTTAGAGGAAGAATTTGAGGATGATGATGTAGAGCTTACAGAGCATCCGGAGATTAATCTTTTAAAGCCTAAGGAAATCAAAGGCTTTCTGGATGAATATGTGATTGGACAGGAGGAAGCTAAGAAAGTGCTTTCCGTGGCTGTATACAATCATTATAAAAGAGTGACCGCGCCAAAGGATTTGGATGAGGTAGAGTTGCAAAAGAGTAACATTATTATGGTAGGACCCACCGGCTCAGGTAAGACTTATCTGGCTCAGACTTTGGCGAAAATTATCAATGTTCCCTTTGCTATTGCCGATGCCACGACTCTCACCGAGGCGGGCTATGTAGGCGAAGATGTAGAAAATATTTTGCTTAAGCTGATTCAAGCGGCGGATTATGATGTGGAGCGTGCCCAGTACGGTATTATTTATATTGATGAGATTGATAAGATTACCAAGAAGAGCGAGAATGTATCCATTACCAGAGATGTTTCGGGTGAGGGCGTACAGCAGGCGCTTCTTAAGATTGTGGAGGGTACCGTTGCAAGCGTACCGCCGCAAGGAGGCAGAAAGCATCCTCATCAGGAGCTGATTCAGATTGATACCTCCAATATTTTATTTATCTGCGGAGGAGCTTTTGACGGTTTGGATAAAATTGTGGAGTCCAGACTTGACCGTAAATCTATAGGCTTTAACACAGAGGTTTCCAAGAAGTCCGTAATGGAGCTTTCAGACCTTTTACAGGAGGTTACGCCTCAGGACTTAGTGAAATTTGGTTTGATTCCTGAATTTGTCGGTCGTGTGCCGATTTGCGTATCTTTGCGCGGATTGGACAAAGAAGCGTTGATAAAAATTTTAACGGAACCCAAGAATGCATTGATTAAGCAATATCAGAAGCTTTTTGATATGGACGGGGTAGATTTGACCTTTGAAAAGGATGCAATTGAAATGATTGCGGATAAAGCATTTAATCAAAAAACCGGAGCCAGAGGATTGCGTTCTATTATGGAGAGTGTTATGATGGATACAATGTATCAGATACCCTCTGATGATACGATTGAAGCGTGTGTGGTGACTAAGGGAGCTGTGGAGGGAAATGGAGAACCTTTGACAATCCATAGAAATAAATTCGGTAAAGAAGCGAAAGCAACATAAGGCGGCAAGCGTCTTGTGCAGAAACGCCGTCACTTTTGTGGCGGCGTTTCTGATTTAAAGGCACTGGAAATGCGCAACAGGTAGCGCAGAAATGAGGAAAACTATGGTTATAAAGAATGTAAGTCTGGAAACGGTGTGTGGAATTACCAGTAAGCTTCCACAGTCAGTACATCCCGAAGTGGCATTTGTAGGCAAGAGTAATGTAGGGAAGTCCTCGCTGATTAACGCCTTGATGAATCGTAAGGCACTGGCACGAACCAGTTCACAGCCGGGCAAGACACAGACTATCAATTATTATAATGTTAATGATGCACTGTATTTGGTGGATTTGCCGGGATATGGCTATGCCCGGGCAAATGAAAAGGTAAAAGCCCAATGGGGTAAAATGATAGAGAACTATTTGCATAAATCTAAACAGCTTAAGATGGTATTTTTGTTGATAGATATACGTCATGCTCCTTCCAATAATGACTGTATTATGTATGATTGGATCTGTAATAACGGCTATGAGCCTGTTATCATTGCAACCAAGTTGGATAAGATTAACCGCAGCCAGATACAGAAGCAGGTAAAACTGATCAAAGCAACTCTGAAGGCAGGCAAGGATACTGTTGTGATACCTTTTTCGGCAGACACTAAGCAGGGGCGTGAGGAAATATACGAGTTACTTGACAGGCTCTTGGAAGTAAATATACAAAATGGAACGGGAGAGACAGCGGAGACAAACTGACTGTCAACTGTTGATTCTGAGTCCGTAAAAGAGGAGTTAGGGGGTGAGGTATCTATGAAAAAATATTGGAAAGCATTAGTTAATCTTATAATTGCATTGATTATGTTTTTGACAGTAATTATTTTGGTTCCGAAGCTGTTAATCTTTTTCCTGCCCTTTGTGGCGGGCTGGATTATTGCGCTGATAGCAAGCCCTATGGTACGTTTTTTTGAGGAAAAGATAAAGCTGAAAAGAAAGGCGGGCAGCGTTTTCGTTATCATTGCGGTTATCGGTCTTGTGGTATTGCTTTTATATTTGGTGGGCGTAAGATTGGTGGAGGAAGTGGTAAGGCTTATCAACTCGCTGCCGGAGATGTGGGAAAGCATAGAAGCTGAATTTACTAAAATAGGTGACAATTTAAATATTGTATACCAAAAGCTTCCTAAAAATATACAGAATACCCTCAGTAATGTGACTGCACAGATTGGCAGTTATATGGGAGAGGTTTTGGGAGAGCTGGGAACGCCTACGATTGCGGCGGTAGGTAACTTTGCAAAACAGCTTCCATCTATTATCATTAATATCATTATGTCATTGCTTTCTTCCTATTTTTTTGTGGCAGACAGAAGTGGAATTAATGTATGGTTTAGCCGCCATATGCCGAAATCCTTACAGACAAGATATCAGCTGGTGAAACGGAGTCTGGTCAGGGCAGTCGGCGGTTATTTTAAAGCACAGCTCAAAATTGAGATATGGATGTATATTCTTTTGGTAATCGGATTTACTATATTGCAAGTGGATTATGCGCTTTTAATAGCTATCGGTATTGCTTTTTTGGATTTTCTGCCTTTTTTTGGAACGGGTACGGTCATGGTGCCATGGGCAATTATCAAATTGCTCAGTGCGGATTATCAAATGGCAATCGGGCTTTTGATTATCTGGGGAGTGGGGCAGTTGGCGAGACAAGTGATACAGCCTAAGATTGTAGGCGATTCTGTGGGGGTTCCTCCCATACCTACGTTGTTTTTACTCTATATAGGATATAAGCTAAGCGGCGTCATCGGTATGATAGTGGCAGTTCCCATCGGGCTGATTGTTTACACCATGTACGAAGAAGGTGTTTTTGATACTACGAAAAACAGTATTTTGATATTGGCTTCAGGAATCAATNGTTTCCGCCGATTGCAGGCGGAGGATTTGCAGCAGATTNGGNAGNATGCTANTAAGGACGAGANAGAAGCCGGGAAGGAAGATAATGNGGAATATTAGGCTGCTTTTGNAGTATGAGGGTACAAGATATCAGGGCTGGCAGAGACAATCGGCTTCCGATAATACTATACAGGGGAAGCTGGAAGCGCTGCTTAGCAAAATGTGCGGTGAGCCTATAGAGATAATCGGAAGCGGAAGGACAGATGCCGGAGTTCATGCCATGGGACAGGTAGCTAATTTTCACACCGACAGTTCTATGCCTGTGGAGGAAATGCTTACTTATATTAATAGCTATTTGCCCAAGGACATTGCGNTGACGGATATTAGNGANGCGGCGCCCNGTTTTNACAGCAGATTGNATGCCCGCGGTAAATGTTATCGTTACCATGTGANCAACAGCAGGATTCCCAATGTATTTTGGCACAGATATGCCTTGGAGGTGCCGGAGGAGCTGGATGTAGAGGCTATGAAAAAAGCGGCTTGCTACTTAGTGGGAGAGCATGATTTCAAGGCGTTTACTTCGGCGAAGAAAGGAAAGAAATCCTCGGTGCGCCGCATTGATGAAATTAAAATTGATAAAAAGGAAGATTTGATATCCTTTACTTTTGAGGGAAACGGATTTTTGCATCATATGGTTCGGATACTTATGGGTACCCTCTTGGAGGTAGGAAAGGGGGAGCGGACGCCTGAGAATATGGAATTGGTGCTTGCCTCTATGAGTAGGGAAAAAGCGGGAGCTCTGATGCCTGCAAAGGGTCTTACATTAATTGAAGTTTTCTATTGAATTCAACAATAAATCCAAAAATAATAAAATTTTTAATAAAATATTTGCAACAATGAAACATTTACCTTTTAAAATAGTCTTATATACAAAGGGTAAATGTTTTTTAGTTTTAGAATTAGAGGTGGAGAGTGTTATGGGAAAAAATAATGTAAAAAAGTGTATTATGGTTTATAACAACAATACGGGAATCGCAGATATTATGGAACCGTTGCTTGTAAGCGAAGGAATACATGTGGTGACAGTAAGCAGTGAAGGGGAACTGCAGGAGAGTATGCTTAATAGACAGATACAGTTGCTGTTAATAGATATTGAGTTGGATAATAAGGGCTTTGGCAGCGGTATTAAGCTGCTTATTGAGCTTAGGAAAAGGAATCGTGTTCCTATTATTGTTGTTTCCAAGCAGAATGCGGAAGCTGCAAAAGTTATGGCTTTGAATGCGGGCGCTGATGATTATGTGACGGTAGATTGCAATCCGTTGGAGCTTCTGGCAAGGATAAAATCTCAGATGCGTAGATATACGGAGCTTGTAAATATGTGTGCCAACATTGACAGCATCTATAGAGTGGATGGCTTGGAAATTAATGATATCCAGAGAAAGGTTACTGTTGAGGGCAGGGAGGTTAGGCTTACGCCCATAGAATATAAAATTCTGAGGCTGCTGGTGAAGGAGCGGGGAAGAGTTATGTCAATCAGCCAGATTTATGAGAATATTTGGCATATGCAGGCAATAGGCGCAGACAATACCATTGCCGTACACATTCGTCATATCAGGGAGAAAATCGAGAGTAATCCCGCAGACCCCCGTTACTTGAAAGTAGTATGGGGAACGGGATATAAAGTAGGATAGGAAACAGTCAGGAGAGTCCGTATGCGGGCTCTCTTTTACTGTCAGGAATCTTTTGTATTTTACACGAAAGGGTCTTTGATTTTTATATTGACAAAACAAGAATTAGGAATTAATGTATTAATTGAATAATACACTGCTTGCAGTGGGGTTATTGACTTCGGAAAAGAGAGAATAAAACATGATGCAGTCTAAAAGAGGACTTTCGGGCAGTATGCTCAAATTGATAGCAATAATAACCATGCTTATTGACCATGTGGGGCTGGGGGTGGTTGGAAGGCTTATGATGACAAATCCGGGGCTTTATGATTGTTATCGGATTATGAGAGGCGTTGGCAGGATAGCTTTTCCTATTTTCGTATTTTTACTGGTAGAGGGATTGCACAATACAAGAAATATCAAAAAATACGCCCTACGTTTGGGGATTTTTGCCCTTATTTCGGAGATTCCATTTGATTTAGCGTTTCATGCAAAGATATTGGAATTTACCTATCAGAATGTATTTTTTACTTTGTTTATGGGATTATTGGTGATTTGGGTAATGGACAATGCCGTAAGGGTAGTGGAAAATAAAGTATTCAGGATTTTGCTGATGACAGCGGCTTTTGTCACAGGCGCCGTAGCAGCGGAGCTTTTAAGGACGGATTATGGGGCAATGGGTATTCTGTGTATTGCGGTAATATATCTTTTTTCCCGCAACAGAAGGCTGCAGCTTATAGCAGGCTGTATTGCTTTTCTCTGGGAAGCGGAGGCATTGTTTGCGTTTATCCCCATTGCCTTTTATAACGGTAGGAGAGGATGGAAATTAAAATATATATTTTATGTTTTTTATCCCCTGCATTTGTTTTTGATTTATTTGGTATGTCTTGCTATGGGAATGAAATTTCCTATAATATAAAGACCAATTTTGATACATTTTCTTTTTCCGTCGCCTGTGGGAGCCAAGAGTTGGGGATTCTCTTTTTTGTGGTACTCAATGCCAACAAGCTATATGCATTGGGAGCGGCTGATATTTGCGGAATATTTAGCTATTTTGCCTTTGGGATTGACATGGCGTATCTTTTTATGGATGTGATACTGGCACTGACGACATTTATTTTTATGGTAATAGCAGCGTTTAATTTCCAGCGAATGGAGAAAGGGTAGAAAGCATAGCTTATAGGATATTCAGATGCTCCAGCAATATCTTAATACCCATAAGTATCAGGATAATTCCTCCGGCAAGCTCGGCCTTAGCTTTGTAGCGGATGCCGAATACATTTCCGATTTTCACTCCCGCTGTGGATAGACAGAAGGTGATAACGCCGATAAAGCAGACGGCAGGGATAATGGATACCCTAAGGAAGGCAAAGGTGATGCCTGCAGCTAAAGCATCGATACTGGTGGCTACTGCTAAAAGAAACATGGTTTTAAAATCCAGAGAGGCGTTTTCACAATCATTTTCCTGTGAAAGCGCTTCTTTTATCATGGATATGCCGATGATACCAAGAAGAAGGAAAGCAATCCAATGGTCAATGGCTGTTATGTACTGTTTGAACTGGCTTCCCAAGAGATAGCCGACAAATGGCATTAGCCCCTGAAAACCACCAAACCACAGTCCCACGATAAGGGTGTTATTTAAGGTAATTTTTGGCAGGGCAAGTCCTTTGCAGATAGCTACGGCAAAGGCATCCATGGAAAGACCGACAGCAATGATAAATAGGGTGAACAGGCTCATGTAAATTCTCCTTGATGTATTTTTTCTTAATTATAAAATTTTTATCTGATATAAAAAACTCACAGACAATAGGCACTTATGTGTCATTGTCCATGAGTCTCATTATCACAAATTATTGCTTCGATAATGCCAGATGCCGGACATCATTATGTTGACATTATCACAGCTTAGTATACCGTATCATACGCATTTTGCAAAACGGTCTGTCTGAAAATGAGTGGTTCAGTACACTAGGCGGCTAATTACTCCCTCACAGGATAATATTTTAATTATTATATTATTAGTACCAGATTGGTATAATCATATATTAAATGAGAAAAAAAGTCAAGAACAAATAACTGAAAAACAGCTCCGCAAGCGACATGTTGTTTGCGGAGCTGTTACGCCGGAAAAACCGGTATTGTCTGTCGAAATTGTAATTAAGCTACAACAGTTACGTTGGTAGCACGAACCTTGCTGCTGTTCTGAGGGTCGCATTCAGTGTCAAAAGTAACCTTCTGACCTTCTTCTAAGGACTTGAAACCTTCAGAATTGATTGCGGAGAAGTGTACAAATACTTCCTCGCCGTTAGCTTCATTCGTGATGAAACCATAACCCTTCTGTGCGTTAAACCATTTAACTGTACCGTTATTCATTGTGGTACCTCCTTTAATAATCTGGGAAAAAATCCCGTTTTATTGTAAGTGATTCTAAAACGTAGGACAAAAAAATCACATATTTTTGTAAACCATCATCAAAAGTAACAATGACTTACAAAAATATGTGAGTTCAATGACTTTCATTTAGAATACGATTATAGTATATCATTTGATTTACGAAATGTCAACAATTATTTTCCGCAGAGTGCCCGAATTGATACAAATTGGTACGTTGCATAGTATTGGGAAAATAACCTAAAACATGTATAAATACCATGTTTTTGCGGAAAATTACATTATAAGGTATAGTTTTAAAAATAAGCGTTATGGCTTGTTTTTCAGTTGCGGATTTGATATCGCGGAAATGAGGGAAGTATGTATACGATGATGCAGGTTTGGAGTATGGTAAGCATTGGAGTTGTAGCGGGAATGGCAGGCTTTTGGTTTGGGCGCAGCAGGAACTGGGTTTTGGAGGAAGCACATGCGGGAACGGAGGAATATGTCGCAGAGACTGAAAGAGTGAAAGAGAATGGAATGCCTGTCTGGACAGGAAAAAGCAGAAATGCGGAAAGAAAGGTTCCAATGGGAAAAAGTATAGGAAGCCCTGCCACGGGAACCGTCAGTGTTGTCTATGAGGGTAACTGGCAGGGAGCAGCAATACATTCCAGTCAAGGAGCGCTTTATGCTCCCGCATCGGGTAAAATTACCAAGGTTTATCCGTTGGGACATGGATTTATATTGAGAACGGATTTGGGAACGGAGCTGGTTTTGCAGGCGGGAAAACCGGAGGATGAGCTTCTTGGAAGCTATTATCGTCCAAGGGTAGTGCGCAATGAAATTGTAAATAAGGGTAAGCTGCTTTTGGAATTTGATAAAGAAGGGCTGGAGGCGGAAGGCGTAGATACTTCCGTATATATAGGTGTCAACGGTTTGGACACGATGGGAGATGTCACTGTAACGGACGCCCAACGAATCAGAGCGGGAGAAACGTTATTGTGGGTAAGAGATTATATGGCGGAAGCTTAACCCTCACTTGTTCTTATCGAATGGTATCCTGTGTTTTTAGCGGTTCAGTTAAATGTAATAAAAATTTTCCAAAAATTTTGTAAAAGCCCTTGACTTTTTTGGAAAACAGATGTAATATCTAGTAAGTCTATTGAATTAGTAGGAATTATACTTGAACAATAGACATACATAAAAAAACAATGTAGCAGATANTTTTGAAAACNNCTTCAGAATGGAGGAAATATGAGTAAAAAAGCATATGAAAAAAGAAATCTGAGATTTGAAACATTGCAGCTTCACGTAGGACAGGAAGCACCGGATCCGGTGACGGATGCGAGAGCGGTTCCCATTTATCAGACCTCGTCCTATGTATTTCATGACTGCGAACATGCGGCGGCACGCTTTGCATTGGGAGACAGCGGTAATATTTACGGACGTCTTACCAATCCCACACAGGATGTTTTTGAGCGTAGAATCGCAGCATTGGAGGGGGGGAGTGCTGCACTTGCGGTGGCAAGCGGTGCGGCGGCAATTGCTTATACCATAGAGAATCTCGCCAAGACGGGAGACCATGTAGTTGCGGCGAACAATATTTATGGCGGTACATATAATTTCCTTGCGCATACAATCAGGGAATATGGTGTGGAGACTACCTTCGTAAGCCCCTTTGATTATGAAGCGGTAGAAAACAGCATTCAGGAGAACACTAAGTTGATATTTATTGAAACCTTGGGCAATCCTAATTCCGATGTGGTGGATATAGAGCGTTTAGCGAAGCTTGCCCATGCCCATGGCTTACCTTTGGTAGTGGATAATACCTTTGCGACTCCTTATCTGGTAAAGCCTATTTCCTATGGTGCGGATATTGTNGTACATTCCGCCACCAAATTTATCGGCGGTCATGGTACTACCATCGGCGGAGTGATCGTGGAGAGCGGCGCCTTTGACTGGGAGGCAAGCGGGAAATTCCCTCAGCTTACCACACCCAATTTAAGCTACCACGGTGTGACCTTCAGTAAGGCTGTGCCTAATGCAGCGTTTGTAACCGCCATCAGGGCGATTCTGCTTAGAGATACAGGCGCGACCCTTTCCCCCTTCCATGCCTTTATTTTCCTGCAAGGATTAGAAACATTATCCTTACGTGTGGAGCGTCATGTGGAGAATGCCATCAAGGTGGTGGAATATCTGAATAATCATCCGCTTGTGGAGAAGGTCCATCATCCGTCCGTGTCCGAAGATAAGGAGCAAAAAGAGTTGTATGCAAAATATTTCCCCAATGGCGGAGGCTCTATTTTTACCTTTGAAATNAAGGGAGGCGAGAAGGAAGCAAAACAGTNTATNGATAACTTGCNGCTGTTCTGCACTGCTTGCTAATGTTGCCGATGTGAAATCACTGGTAATCCATCCTGCATCCACCACTCATGCCCAGTTGAATGAGGAGGAGCTTAAGGAGCAGGGAATTTATAAAAATACCATCCGATTATCCATTGGAACGGAGCATATTGACGATATTATTGAGGATTTGGAGGGTGGCTTTGCCGGCTTGTAGGCGTGGACGGCGTTTGTGAAAAATAATAATGGTGAGTTGTCGGATGATTGAGAAGTGTGATAAAGTCCGGGATAGGAAAGTATATATACTACTTGACAAATACCCTGAGGGGGTATATTATGTTAATACAACATATAGATACCCCGCAGGGTATTTTGTTTGGAAAATTGACGGAACTGTAAAATCATGGCGGAAAGGATATAATAGAGCATATGGGAGAAGATAAGCAATGCTGTCATCAGAAGAAAACGCCAAGACAGGAGGGCGAATTAAAGAGACTGAAAAACAGACTGAACCGAATTGTAGGGCAGATGAACGGTATCGGAAAAATGCTGGATGAGAATCGCTACTGCGGTGATATCCTGATTCAGATTGCCGCGGTGGAGAGTGCACTGCAATCCTTTGGATATGAGATTTTTAAGGAGCATATGGAGAGCTGCGTGGTGGAGGAAATACAAAAGGGAAATACTGCCGTAGTGGATGAGGCGGTGGAATTAATGAAGAAATTGAAGTAGTGAAGGGGAGGTTATGGCGATGAAAGAAAAATATCATATATCGGGAATGACCTGTTCGGCATGTTCCGCCCATGTGGAGAAGGCGGTCAGAAAACTGCCGGGAGTGGAGAAGGCATCTGTGAATCTCCTGACAGAGACTATGGAAATTGTATATGATGAAGCCGGACTGAACCGAGAAGGGATAGTGGCGGCAGTGGAAAAGGCGGGCTATGGAGCATCGAGAATAGCAGGCTCTCAGGGGAGCGGAGCGGCAGACCGGCGAAGCAGCGCACAACAGAAGGAACCGGCTAAGTGGCAGAGCAGTCCGGAGCAGGGAAACGGAGCAGGACGGCAAGGCAGGTCAGAACAAGGTGAGTATGCTGCATCAGAGAATACTGTCACCCACAGAATTGCGGCGAGCCGTAATTCTGTAAGCAGTGGAGCGGCAGACGAAAGAGACAGCTTGAGGCAGAAGGCAAAGGAAGAGGATAGAGCGATGAAGTGGCGGCTGGGTATCTCCGTTTTTTTTCTTTTGCTTTTGATGTATGTGGCAATGTATCACATGTATAATGATTTATTTGGGCTTCCTATACCGGACTTTGTCATGAAGGCGTTCCATGGCAGCGAAAACGCCATGACCTTTGCACTGACGCAGCTTTTATTATTACTTCCTATTATATATATGAACCGAAAGTTTTTTGCGGTGGGATTTAAAACACTGAGGCATTTAAGCCCTAATATGGACAGCCTGATTGCGCTGGGCGCTTCCGCAGCATTGGGGTACGGTATTTTTGCCATGTACCGAATCAGCTATGGGCTGGGTCATGGAGATATGGCATTGGTGGAGCAATATTCCCATGATTTATATTTCGAGTCGGCAGGTATGATTCTGACCTTGATAACGGTGGGCAAGTATCTGGAAGGGCGTTCTAAGGGGAAGACCAGTGAGGCAATCACCAAGCTTATGGATTTGTCTCCTAAAATGGCGGTGGTGCTTGATGAAAACGGTGAGGAGGTTTTGCTCCCTACAGAGCTTTTGCAAAAGGGCGATACTTTTTTGGTGAAGCCGGGAAGTCTGGTGCCGGCGGACGGCACGGTTGTGGAGGGCAGCTCCAGCGTGGACGAGGCAGCAATCACCGGTGAGAGCATCCCTGTGGAAAAACAGGCGGGAGATAAGGTGGTTTCTGCCACCATGAATAAATCGGGATTTTTGAAATGCCGTGCGGAGCGGGTGGGAGAGGATACTACGCTGTCCCAGATTATCCGTTTGGTGGAGGAAGCAAGCGGCAGCAAGGCACCGATTGCTAAGTTGGCGGATAAGGTTGCAGGAGTGTTTGTGCCGGTGGTCATGGGCTCTC
>WFLX010070445.1_pt1 | contig 30028 bp, 25 predicted proteins | sample 4967041 | NCBI WGS metagenome assembly WFLX01 (sample SAMN12857096, study PRJNA449069) | gut metagenome | isolation source: stool from male and female vole | host: Microtus ochrogaster | place: USA:Florida | collected 2017
ACAGATCTCGGTAAATCTCTGCTCCCTATAATAGACATGATGCTTCGATGGGGAGAAGAACATTATGATATTTTCGAAAAGAAATATGGCCCTAAATAATGAGTTATTATGGTAATTTAATAGTTCTTCAATATATAAGTTGAAACCGGCATATCTTATGAGCCAATCAGGACAATTCGGTGCCGTGATACCCGCATCAACGCCGTGACAATCGGGCATGTTTAACGGAGTGAACATCCGAGCAGTTGATCTATTCAATCAACACATCATGTTATCCTCAGTGCAGATGACGAGGAGTGAAAGTGCTCCAAACATTATGGGAAGAAGTAACCTTCTCATATAAGGTAAAAAAGAAAAGCTGAGCTATTGACTCAGCTATCTTAAGTTGCCTTGGAAAGACTCGAACTCTCACAAACGGAACCAGAATCCGGTGTGCTACCATTACACCACAAGGCAGTATAAATTTTTGAGATTTTCATTTCTCAGAAGTTGCCTTGGAAAGACTCGAACTCTCACAAACGGAACCAGAATCCGGTGTGCTACCATTACACCACAAGGCAATTTAATCTTTTTGAAATAAGACTCTTCTAATAACAAAAAGACCTTTTCTTTTTGACGTTGCAAAATTAGTGCTTTATTTTGAAACCACCAAAAGTTTTTAGGTATTTTTTATTGATAATATTTTTTCATAAAAAATGAGTATAAAATTTTGTTTTTATAGAAATAAAGCTTAATTTTGCAACATAAAAGGGGTATTAGCTCATCTGGCTAGAGCGTTTGACTGGCAGTCAAGAGGTGACGAGTTCGAGTCTCGTATACTCCACAAATTGACAAGTCGCTGGAATTCAAAATGATATGATGAGTTTCAGCGACTTATTTTATATTAGTAATTACCGAAAAAGCTTCGGTAATTTAATTTTTTAAATAAACATATTCCCGTTTAAAGGCTCATTGACGTGATCAAGCGTCTTTGAGCCTTTAAAGTTGATGTTATTATTAATTTATAGTTGACTAATTGGCAGAGGAAGTATTTCCAATATCCATTAATGCATGGATGTCATATTCCGTACTCTTGATTTTGTGAGTTTGTCACATATTCTTAATAAAATTGAGTTATTTCCGTTGTAATAAGAGAATAATCTTAAAATTAAATCTATCAACGTTATGTTAGAATTTTTGTCTCAATATAGATTGGAGGGTCTTTTCATAGGCCTTGCCACTTTTCTTATCATTGGAATTTTCCATCCTTTGGTGATAAAAGGAGAGTATTATTTCGGAGAAAAGATAAAGTGGTGGTTCTTATTTGCCGGTTTCCTTTTTCTTATATTATCTTTGAGTATAGNNTNAATTGTATNGTCGNCTCTTTTNGNCGTGACCTNTTTCANTTGTTTCTGGAGNATTTTNGAAGTAAAAGAACAAGTTGAAAGAGTTAGGAAAGGTTGGTTCCCTGCTAATCCGGCCAGAGAAAAGAAAAAAAGACTTAGTCAAGATACCGAGCAGTGATGTCATTATAACTATCTATTCTGCGGTCTCTAAGAAAAGGCCACCAATNTCGTACATTTTCAGTGCGGTCCATGTCTATGGTTTCAATAAATTCTTCAGGAGAGTTTTCAAATGCCATGCGCAGAATTTCACCTTGTGGACCGGCTATAAAACTACTTCCCCAGAAGTCTATTCCGGAAGATTGACCGGATGGATCTTCTTCGAATCCACATCTGTTTACACTTATCACGGGCACTCCATTAGCAATGGCATGTGCCCGTTGTATTGTGATCCATGCTTCTCGTTGTCTGTCTTTTTCATCTTGAGGATCATCGGGATTCCAACCGATTGCCGTAGGATAAACAAGCATTTCAGCCCCTTTTAATGTCATCAAACGAGCTGCTTCAGGATACCATTGATCCCAGCAAACAAGTACCCCTATTTTACCAAGTGAAGTCTTGATTGGTTCGAATCCAAGGTCACCGGGAGTAAAATAAAATTTTTCATAGAAGCCGGGATCATCGGGTATATGCATTTTTCTATACTTACCGGCCAAACTCCCGTCACTGTCAAAGACGAGAGCAGTATTGTGATATAAACCGGGTGCCCTACGTTCAAAAGCGCTTGTTATTATCACAACTTTATTATCCTTAGCTGCTTTGGAGTATATATTGGCGAATGCCTCAAGACTGACAGCATATTTAAAGTTATTGACATCTTCGCATTGACAAAAATATATGGAATCGTGAAGTTCGGAAAGAACAATGAGCTGGGCTCCTTCTTCGGCCAGATTTTCAATCGCCGAGAGGTTGCGTTGGCGATTATAATTTATATCAGGAGATGAAGAATGTTGGATAACACCGACTTTTATGCTTCTTCCTGTAGGTGTATCAGATTCAAGTTCTGATGTAATATCAAATTCTGTATCGATATTTGGGTTGTATTCGTCTGCCATTATAGATGTTTTTAATAGGTTTTAAAGTTATAATGTTTAGTTAATAACATTTGACGGAATTTGCATTGTTGCACAATGTAAAGATCCGTGTTGCTTTATGAGAGTGGTACAATCGATACCGATGACTTTATGCTCAGGAAAGGCAATTTTTACGGTTTCCATTGCCAAATGATCATTCATAGGTTGTCGATAAGTAGGCATGAATAATACATTATCTGTTATAAGATAATTGGCGTATGTGGCCGGTAATCTTTCTCCTTTTTCATCAAAAATGGGGTCGGGTAGAGGTAACTCCACAAGATTATAGGGTTCTCCTTCGAGATTTCGGAATATTGTTAATTGGGCACGCATTTTCAATAGCTCTTCAAAATGATTATCGTCCATATTTCGGCAACCGGTAAAAAGAATGATATTATCCGGTGCCAGACGAGCTAAAGTGTCGATATGGGAATCTGTATCATCGCCTTCCAAACTCCCATAATCTAAGAATAAAATATGTTCAGCACCCAATTTTTGTTGAAGTTTATGAGTTACCTCCTCTTTACTAAGCCCTCCATTACGATTGGGCGAGCAGAGACATTTCGAAGTTGTCAAAATTGTACCTTGTCCATCAGTCTCCACGCTTCCACCTTCAAGAATAAAGTTACGATTATTTCTATAAAGAGATTCAGGAAGTATCTTTTTCTCCACCATCTGTAAGTTGACGAGATTATCTTTGTCGGAAGCAAATTTTAAACCCCAGCCATTAAAACCAAAATCAAGAGCCTTTAAGTTATCATCTTCAAGAATTGTGAGAGGTCCATAATCTCTTGTCCAAGTGTCATTATATTCTAACTCAATATATGTAATAAGATTTTGAGGACAATCGAAGAGCAATTGAGAAGCAGCTTCCTTATCATCACAAATTAATAATACATGGATACTTTCTTTAGTAAAGGTCTTGATAATATGGTGATATTGGTCAAGAGCCTCCTGTAAAATGTAATTCCAATCGGTATTTTTATTAGGAAGCGCCATCAGTATTGTTTCCTGATGTGTCCATTCTGGTAGAAAAATTTTCATAGATATGAAAAGATAAGAAAGCTATAACGCTTAATAATTTTTATAATATAGTTAGTCGCAAATTTAATAATTTATATGTGATATTCCTATATTATAATATAGATTTATATTAAATTGATTAAATTTGCATCTTAAAATTTATTATTATGACTAAAGAAACTCCACTATACGATACCGCCAAAGAATTTGGACAAATGGTTTCCTTATGTAAAGATATTTATGTTAAAAAATTGTCAGATTATGGCACCTCTTGGCGTATAATGCGTCCTTCAAGTCTCACAGACCAAATATATATAAAAGCACGTAGAATAAGGTCAATAGAAGAGAAAGGGGAGTCGGCTATCAATGAAGGTATTGAAGACGAATTCATAGGGATAGTCAATTATTGTGCTATAGCTTTAATTCAACTCAAATTGGGAGTTGGGCACTGCATTAGTATAGACGAGGCCATTACTTTATATGATGAAATGGTCAAAAAGTCGACTTCACTTATGTTGAATAAGAATCATGATTATGATGAGGCGTGGAGACACATGCGGGTTTCAAGCTTTACTGATATAATACTACAAAAGTTACTACGAACAAAAGAAATTGAAGACCATAATGGAAAGACAATAATTAGTGAGGGTGTAGAAGCTAATTATATGGATATGATAAATTATGCACTTTTTGCATTGATTAAGTTGGATGAACAGAAAAATGAAAGAGGGTAGAAAGATAAACACAGAAATTATTACATGGATAGTCCGAATTATTGTGGGTGGAACTTTTACTGTTTCCGGTTTTGTAAAAGCGGTAGATCCATGGGGCCTTCTTTATAAATCAGATGACTATTTAGCAGCCTTATCACTTAATGTATGGCCTAATCTGCAATTAGTTGGAGTTTTTGGATTAAGTGCTGTTGAGTTTCTGGTTGGAATATTTCTTCTTTTCGGATGTTTCAGGAGGTCGGTAGCAATTGCAGTTGCAGTGATTATGGCTTTCATGTTGCCACTTTCTTTATGGGTTGCAGTAACTAATCCCGTTGAGGACTGTGGTTGTTTTGGTGACGCATTCATTATCTCAAATTGGGGAAGTTTTTGGAAGAACGTTTTTTTGATTATTGGTGTTTGGTGGCTTATTAAGTACAATAAGAATACTAAATGGTTGATCACTCCGGCACTGCAATGGTTGGTATTCTTAGTGACAGGTGTTTTTATTGTTATAATTGAAATGTTTGGCTATATCTCGCAACCGTTGCTTGATTTTCGTCCATATAAAATTGGTAAGACTTTAATAGATACAGAGTTAATTCCGGATACTGATGAAAAGTATGTTTTTGTTTATGAAAAAGATGGTGTAAGAAAAGAAGTTGATGAGGATGATGTTTTGCCGGACGAGGATGATGGTTGGGTTTTTATTGATCGGAAAGAGATAAAACAAACCGGCAGTTCTGTAAACAATCGAGATGAGAATGGAAGAAGAAATTTAAGGATCTGGAGTAGAAACGGAGAGGAGGATGTGACTGATGAGGTTATTTCCGAAAACGGGAAAGAATTAATTGTAATGATGCCTAATCTAAAGGAGGTCTCACCTGCAATTACATGGAAATTAAATTCTTTGTTTGAATGGTCGGAGAAGCATCAGGTAGTTATGATTGGTGTGGTATCCGGTTTGTCATCTGAAATATCATCTTGGGAAGATCTGTCGATGGCAAGTTATCCAATTTATACCGCTGACGATACACAAATAAAAGAAGTGGTAAGAGGAAATCCGGGAGTAGTGTATCTTATAGATGGTAAAGTGATATGGAAAAGTACTTTAACNGCATTAAATGTGGATGATTTCATGTNACCGGAGATNTCAGANGATGCAGGAAGTTTCNGTATAGNCAATNAACTTATATTGAAAAACTGTATTTNCATGTATGTAATTATCANGGGTTTNTTGGTTGTCCTTTCCTTTTCCCAAAAATTGAAGGCGTATTATTTCAAAAAAACGAAAAAAAATTTAGAAGATTTGTCTATTCATGATGATATGGTTCACCACGAAGAATAGTCATGGCTCGATACATTTGTTCTGTAAAAAATAATCTGATCATTTCGTGAGTAAATGTCATTTTTGAAAGAGAACATTCAGTTTCAGCGCGTTTGTGAACATTTTCTGAGAATCCGTAAGGACCCCCAACGATGAAAATTAATCTTTTTCTTCCCGATATCATCTTTTTTTGTATGAATTGGGCAAACTCAATTGATGTAAATTCTTTACCGTGTTCATCAAGAAGAACACAATAGTCAGAAGGAGAAAGATAATCCAAAATCAATTCTCCTTCTTTTTCTTTTTGAAGATTTTCAGTTAAGGCCTTGGTCGACTTTATATCCGGAAGAGTGATTATTTTATAGTTTATATAACGCTTTATCCTACTACAGTACTCATCTAAACCCTTTTGGATATAGTTAGTAGAGGTTTTACCTATGGTTAAAAGCTGAATATCCATATTTTTTTGTTAACTTTACGCAAAATTAAATAAAAAAAGCATGGAAACAAAAGATAAACTCATAGATCAGCTATTAGATCTGGCCTTTGCCGAAGATTTAGGTGACGGTGATCATACCACCTTATCAACTATTCCTTCTGATGCTCATGGTCGTTCGAAACTCATTATAAAAGAGGATGGGATTTTAGCGGGAGTAAAGATGGCTGAAAAAGTTTTGCATAAAGTGGATCCTTCAATTAAAATGACAATAATGATTGAAGATGGAAGTAGCGTCAAGGTGGGTGATGTTGTTTTCATAGCTGAAGGTCCGGTTCGATCATTACTTATCGCAGAGAGGACGATGCTCAATATTATGCAACGTATGAGCGGAGTGGCTACTATGACAAAGAAGTATCAAGATGAGCTTAAGGGACTCCATACCCGAGTGCTTGACACACGTAAAACTACTCCGGGTATGCGTATATTGGAAAAGGAAGCAGTTAAGATCGGGGGTGGTATGAATCATAGAATAGGACTCTTTGACATGATTCTTATCAAGGACAATCATATTGATTTTGCCGGTAGTATTGAAAAAGCGATTGAAAGAGCTAAAGAATATTGTAAGGCCAATAATAAGGATTTAAAGATTGAGGTAGAAGTTAGATCCTTAGATGATATAAGGCGTGTTCTTGCTGTGGGTGGAGTAGACAGAATAATGTTTGATAACTTCACACCGGAACTTACAAAAGAAGCTGTAGCCTTGGTTAACGGAAAAATGGAGACTGAGTCTTCCGGCGGTATTACCTTAAGTAATTTGCGTAAATATGGAGAAGCAGGAGTTGACTTTATTTCTGTGGGAGCGCTTACACATAGTGTGAAGGGGTTAGATATGTCATTTAAGGCCTATTAATAAAAATGGAAAAAGGTAGCTTTAAAGAACAAAAGCTTCGGAATCTTAGTTTCGGAAAATTTGCTGAAGAGAAAGCTGCTGATTATTATATCTCTCAAGGATATGTAGTAAGGGAAAGGAATTGGAGGTATAATAAGATTGAAATAGATCTCATAGCCCAGAAAGATAATGAAATAATTTTTATAGAAGTAAAGGCACGAAGTGGGAGAGATGTTGATCCGGTAGATGCGGTTACTTATATGAAAAGGAAGAGGATGGTGAGAGGTGCGGATATCTATCTGAAAAGTATGAAAGGCGATTATGAATATCGTTTTGATATCTTCGCGCTTGAAGGCGATACAGAAAACTATAAGTATGAAGTATATGAAAACGCTTTCCTTTCACCTCTGTCGTAATCAATTTTATTGATAAAACAAGAGAGTTCTCCGGTGATAAGGTATCAATCACTGGAGAACTCTCTTGTTTTATCATGGGATAAGAGATTATTTTTTTATATCGTATCCTTGTGCTTTTAAATAATCAAGTATTTGATACTGCATCGCATGCTTGTAATATTCCAGAATATGGCCACACCAGTCATTATCGGTGGTTGTACCGGAACGTGTAGCATTGTAATGAGATATTTCTTCGTCATACTTTGACAAGTCTTCAACCAGTTTATCATTATCACTGGTATAATGATTCTTAAAAAAGACGGTGCTATTTTGTTGTTTGGGTTTTAAATCAGGATGTTCTCTTGGAATTCCTAAAGCCAGGCCACAAACTACGAAAACTCCTTTAGGTAGTTGAAGAAGTTCCGACACTTTAGCAGGATCAACGGTTCTGAGATAACCGACACAATTGCTTCCAAGTCCTGCAGCCTGTGCAGCGACAACAGCACTCATCATTGCTAAAGAAGCATCTATTATTCCTATGATGACTCCATCCATAGTATTGGTGAATTCCGGCACCTCCAGGCCCTTCTTTTGGGCTAATAAAGAGATCTTATTATAGTCAGAGCAAAATATGAGAAGCCTATTGCATGTTTTCAATTGTTTTTGATTAGTCAGCTCATATAGTTTTTCCTTAAGGGCTTGATCTGAAATATCAATAACAGAAAACTGCTGTCCGTTATAGCTTGTTGGAGTATTACGAATGGCAGCAAATATGAACTCCATAGTTTCTTCGGGAATACTTTCCCTCTCGTAGCGTCGCACACTTGTGCGTTCTAAAAGCGATTTTTCTACTGTTTCCATTGTTTAAATTATAAAAGAAAAAAAGCCGATGAAAAGGCTTTAAAACCAAATCATCGGCTTATATAAAGCCACACCAAAGGTATTTGTGATGAAACTCCGATTGACAGGATTTGAGAACCACCGTATCTTTGTAATCCGCCTGTGCCAATAAAGCATCTTCCTAAGAAGTGGGGCCCGCCATCGAAACGGCGGTTGGTCTCGGTATTTCATATATGTTTGATGAGTTTCCCAATATGCTTTGATGTGGTATGGGAAAATGTCTCAAGAATATGTTCTATTTATTTAACGCAAAATTATAGAAAAATGTTCTTTTGCGCAACAGATATAGGTAAAAGTTATTGACAAGAAAAGAGAAAAGTAAGAATCAACCATTACATAAAACTAAAGGGGTTCCCGGATGCGAATTTTCGGAGTCAACTCCAAAGTTCATTGTTGATATGGAATAGAGGGCTTCAATATCGTTTATCCGATTAAGCAGGAGATGCCTGAGAAAAAGGCCTCGTAATTTTTTTAAATATCCTGTGTTAGGTGTCTTTAGAAGAGCATTATCTGTAATGATTTTAAAATTTGGCGTCTCAATTTTTGCAAATTGTTTTATAATTTTCCAATCTATACATTTAGAAGCTTCCATCGGAAGCAAATTGATTATCTCCTGTTCATTGTTTTGCTTCATGAATTCGATAAGATATGAGGTGTTTTTGGATATCCAGAATTTTATCACACTTATATCTCCCGGGGTGCAATCGTTATTAAAATCAAATCTGTAGGGCCTGATAATATTGTCTGTTTTAAGAACTCCGTAGAGAGAGGAGATTATTAGTAAATGATTCCTTGAGTATTTTTTAGTACGCTCATCCAATGACTCATAATCCAACGCCTTGAAAACTTCACCTGTGTATTCTCTGATTGCGTCGTTTCCTTGTTTTTTATTTGGAAACTCATAGGCAAAATTAAAAGCTTTATTTGCCAAACCGAAACTAATCTTAAGTCTCGTAGCTATTTCTTCAAGCGACATAGACTTAAGATATCCCATTAATTGGTCGGCCTCATTTTCATAAAAGGGTTTATTTTTTAAATAAACTTCTTCGGGTATATTCGTCAGCCGATTACCCATTGTTTTTGATTCAGCGATTAGTGTTATCATTATGAGAGGAAATTCAAATTAAATAAAAGAAAAACGGAGTAAGGCCTCAACCTATACTCCGTTTTGTCGCGATAGCATTGTTTTATTATTTTGTGGCAATGTCAGCGACAATTACCTATACTATTAAGACAGTAATTTTTGGGAAAAGTTTAATCTATATTGAAAATTAACATATATTAATATTTTTCTTTACATTGGTATGAATTATTTCTTTTTGTGTAAGAAGGAATAAACCTTTCTTGCAGAGCTAAATAAAGAAAAACCTAACATTGCATAATCAAGATAATTTAATCCGGATAATAATTTGGATGCTATGAAACCGAATTTACCCGGTATGGAAGAAGATTCACGCGTAGAAGACAAGGGATTAGTTCTCTTTAAACTATCAACATTCCTAATTAACTTTGATTGGCAAAATTCTTTTTTTAAAGTGATTACTGCCCTTTGATATCTAAGTTCGTCAAGAGTGTACCCCTTGAACTCCACATGTGTATCTTCCTTAGGTTCTACAGGCGTCGATGATGTCTTGACAATTTCTTTCATAGATTTGAGTTATGAGGGGTTATGGGTATGTTTATCAAGAAATAATTTGGTTACGAAGCGTGCAACCGGATTGACGATAAGAGGTTTTCTCATCAAAAATAAAATAAAAATGATAAGAAGTACAATCCCTCCTACGGTTAGATAAGCCAGAGCAGGTGCCATTATAAGTTTAAAGACGTCTACTAATGCAAAAAGAAAGATTATAAATACCGGTAATAAGAGGACAGCCAATATGCCGCCGATAATTATGGTGCTAAGGAGAATTATTAATTTTTCAGCAGCTGTAAGCTTTAAATANTCCACCTCAAGCTTAGCCCAATTTATACTTTGGCTAAAAATTCCTTTGACTTCGTCTGTGAGTTTATCCTTCATTGTGAGAATAATAACAATAATAATTAGTAAAAAGAGGGGGTGATCAAAATCACCTCCTCTTTATTATTAGGAGAAGTTATATATCCTGAATACATTCAGAATAATTATTCCTCAGCATTTGCAAGTTCTGCAACCAATGCATCTACCTCGCTATCGCTGATACGAATACCTTTCTTCTTGAGAATTGAGGAGATTTTTGCACGTACATCCGCACCTTTTTCAGGAGCTAAAAGAAGGGCTGCGCTGCATCCAACTATAGCTCCACCAAGGAATGCGTAAAGAATATTAAGGGATTTCATAGTTTTTATAATAAGTTGATTGAATCATTCTCCTTAAAAAGGTCAATANATTNANAACAAAGTTATGNTAAATTACCCCCTTATNTAATTGAATNTTTTCAAGGNANAGAATTNATTAATTAGAGGTTTTCAATTTGATCTTCGATTTCATCAACGAGCTCCTCCATTTTATCTTTTTTAAGATAAATACCTTTCTCTTTGAGGGCTTTCATGATTTTCTTACGAGTATCGTCACCTTTTTCGGGTGCAACGAGAAGACCAACACATGCACCGGCGATAGCACCACCGATAACAGCACAAATTACATGGATTGCTTTCATATTATTTATATTTTAAAGATTATTTCTTTTAAAAATCTGATTTGTCGGAGCGTTTACAACCCCATCTATATAAACAACAATAAGAAGTAAGATTTAGATTACAACATTGTATAAAAATTATAATAGGGACCCTTGATTAATCTTCAGAGGCTCGATAAATCATTATGATCAGTATAAGTCATATAAGCTTGAAGACCATTTGGTGATAGTTCGAATGATTCAAATTCACCATTTGGAGTGATCATTTTTACATGTTGACTGTCTATCATGGTCATAAAAGGAAATGATTCTCCTTCAGAAGTAATGGCTGACCAAGTAGAGGACTCCTCTTCAAATTTCAGTTGAATAGTATTTCCATCCGGTAAGGTTATGTGATAGCCTGATTGATCACATGCTATATAATACTTACCTTGTTCCGTATCAACGGTCTTGGTATAGGCTTCCACCGGATTGTTTCCGCTCCAAAATTCTATAGAGTTGAGTACAATCAGATCTGCTAAAGAAGTAACCTCATAGACAGGAATAATCCAAAATGCGAAAAATACAAGTTCGTTTATGAACTTTGACCCGACTTGGTTATTCCAGTTGATAACTTTATTTGTGAGGGCAAAACTACCAATACAAGATTGTAAGGGGAGTAGGGCAGTTAGTCCTAATAATGCGCTGACTACTATTGTATTTTTTTTCATCGCAGGAAAAGTATTATCAGAAAGGAATTAAGAATCTTTTTATAAAAACAATAATTAAAGAAAAAAGTTCAAATCTTAATCATGAATTGTTGATTTCTTTGTAGTATTGGTACACTGTCATAACTCTATCTACAAAATCAACTGTCTCTCTGCCACGGAAATATCCATTTTTCACAACGGGATCATTGTAGTATTGAGGACGACTTTTCATAAGTGCCGCTTCGCTGACATTGCCATTCCAAATTTCCGGATCCAGCCCGTACTTTTTTGCTAAAGCTATTGCATCGTAGACATGTCCAAGTCCACTGTTGTAAGCTGCTAACACAAATTTCATTCGTTCAGATGAATCCGGTACTTTTGTTTTAAGTGATTCATTGAGTTGTTTGAGCAGCCGTGAGGCTCCCAGAATATTGTTATCAGGAATATGCAAATCTCCCACTCCCATGGCACGAGCCGTATTAGGCATTAACTGCATAATACCTTGTGCCCCTGCCCATGAAACTATCTTATTGTTGAAACGGGATTCATTGAAACCTATTGCAGCTAAGAACTGCCAGTCAAATCCTGCTTCTGATGCATAGCGTTTAAACAGTGCGTCGTAAGGAGACAAGGAATCGCCTTTTCTAAGGTTTAATCCAAACATTTTTTCTGAAATATCATAGAATGGTGACTCTTTGCTAAGTTCAAAATATTTTCTGTAGATTGATTTAAGAAGGTCAGAAGTATCCCTGCGTTTCTCCCAATTATTAAGTTTTATTGCTAAAGAATCACAATCATTCCTAACGGCCCATGAAGAATATTGTTCGAGACTCACTTTCAGATTGACATTCAGATGAGGGAAATATGATTTGTTAAGTTCCGCTATGTCTGAATCAACTATAGTTAAAGGTATATTCTTTTTATCGACCATTTCGATCAAATCCTCAGAATTCAAGGTATCTTTATTAATGGGGATTATATTTATACCACCACCCAGTTCTTCATTAAGGTTAATGATGCGATAATGATATTTTGAATCCTGTTCAACGTATACAGTTTTTCCTATCAACTGGCTGACGTCAGTTATAAGAGAGTCACTTTGAGGTTGTACTAAAACTTGCCATGTTACCTCTTTGTGACCGCAATGTCGCACCAATTTGCTGTATTCTTCAATCTTTGGAATAGGATAGGCCGCTAAATCAACTTCTCCTGAGGTGACCATATTTAGAAGGCTTTTTAAAGAGGGTGCTAATTTTACATCAAGAATCATTCCTTCATCTTGAGCGAATTGTTTAAGGTTCTCATAGTCAAACCCCATCTCCTGACCTTGATAATCAAAATATGAGGTAGGCCCATACAGAGTAGCAGCCTTCAGGGTATCAGGTTTTAAAGCAATATCTGAATTTGATTGGTTCTTGTCAGAGTGATTTACGTGACCGCCGCATGAAGCAGCGAGTGTGACCAAGAGACAAAAAGAACTAAATAAAGAAAATATTTTATTCATTTATAACATACAATTGATTATTCCATTTTATAAATCCTTCGTTACAAAGAAATGTGAGAATCTTTATTACTGTATCGCTATTACAACCACAGTTATACTCAATAGCTTCGATATTTGCTCCATGAGGACTAATTTTTAAAAAATCAATGATTCGTTCAATTGTTTTATTATAGTTTTTATCAACCTTATTATTTTCAGAATGTTTCGATCTACATCTGTCACATTTCCGACAATCTTTCGCATCATTTTCTCCAAAATAAGCAAGCATTCGTTTAACTCTACAATTCGTATTATTGAAAGCATAATCAATCATAGCTTCAACTCGTCTTGACATATTTTCTTTTCTTCTTTCATAGATGTCAACACCGATGAGAAGGCTCTGTTTTTCCTCTCTGGAAGTAGGAAAATAAATTACAGGTATATCAGAACGAGGAATAAAACTGATGATTTTGTGCCTCGATAATTCCAGAAGAGCCTCATAAACATCTTTTTCTGAAATGGAAAGAGCCCCGGCCACTTCAGCTTCCCAAATATATGCATATTCTGTAAATAAACCGGTATACAACCGCATTAATTTAGCAAGCACTCGGTCTGCAGAAACTGAAAGGTCTGATATATGATATAATTCATCTCTTTCACATTCCATTTTAATACGGGAGCGACTGTCTGTGGTTTCATTGTAATAAATATATCCNGCNNGAGTTNAGAGNTNTAATGATNCTCTGCATTGTTTATCCTGNATTTNAAAGATTTGACAGAATNTTTCTATATCANATTNACGNACCNAATNATANCCTNCNCCAATACTTACATGNANAAAGGTACATATTTTNTCGTATATATCCTTGATAACAGAACGGGGTGGAAAAGCCTCCGTGACTCTTCTCCTCATAATGCCGACATCAGTTTTTGAAATCAATAAAACAGCATAAGAGGGGAGTCCGTCACGTCCGGCTCGACCGGCTTCTTGATAATATTCCTCTAACGATGGAGGAAGATCATAATGTATAACAACTCTAACATCCGGTTTGTCGATACCCATGCCGAAAGCATTGGTTGCAACCATGATGCGTACCTCGTCTTGTTGCCAAAGATTTTGACGTTGTTCCTTTATTCTGGTGTCTAATCCGGCATGNTAATATGTCGCCGAGAAACCAAATGACATGAGGTATTCTNCAATTTCTTTGCAGCGTTTACGACTTCTTGCATACACAATAGAAGAACCCTGCGTACGTGAAAGTATATGTAAGATTTCTTGTATTTTCACATCGGCATTCCTAACAAGATAGCTAATGTTATCTCTTACAAAACTCTTTTTAAATACTTTTCCATTACGGAAAAGTAATTGCTTTGCGATGTCGACAGCAACCTCTGGTGTAGCGGTTGCTGTAAGAGCAAGTATAGGAATGTCAGGTTTGAGTTCCCTAAGTTTCTTAATATTCAAATATGAAGGTCGGAAATNATATCCCCATTGAGAAATACAATNGGCTTCATCTACAACTATTAAATTTATTTCAAGATTACNTACGNCTAAAATGAAACGTTCATTGCTTAATCTTTCGGGTGCGATATAAAGAAATCTGGCATTACCATTAACAATTTTTTCCCAAGCAATATTATTTTCCAGGGGGGTCATTCCGGAATGTAAATACACTGCCTTTATATCGCGTTTTTCAAGATTATCTACTTGATCTTTCATCAAAGAGATTAAAGGTGTAACAACGATAGTGATACCCGAAGTGAAAGTAAGGGTAGGAACTTGAAAAGTAAGAGATTTTCCTCCNCCGGTAGGCATCAAGCCAAGAGTATCGTTGCCTTCAAGTACGGAGTTAATGATATCAGCCTGCAAAGGTCTGAATGTTTGGTAACCCCAATATTTTTTTAGAACTTCATATATGTTCATTTCCTATTAATATAAGGAAGTATTCCTTTAAAAGAACAGTCAATGTGTTCCTTCTGACGGGCGCATGTCGCGAATCATTAATTGGACTGAATCAAGTNCACTCGAATGCTTTGTCTGCTCTATTGTATAACANATATNGATGNGCTTATGNGCATGTATATGTTCAAAATAGGGTGCCATATTAAAGGCTATTGCATTAATCACACGACTTGTGCTATTATCTTCCAATTCAAGCTTAATATGCTCGAGATTCTTTCCCACTAATTTACTTGTACCAAAGTCAAATACATTTCTGGTAAAGAAAATTGGATTTTGATTACCCGGACCGAAAGGGTTGAATTTTTTAAGAAGAGAAACCAATTCCGGAGTTATATCCGCGAAATTAATCACCGCATCTATATCTATCATTGGATTCAATTGATTAGGCTGGATGTGGGAAGCAACGTATTCTTCAAACCTGCGTCGGAATTCAGGAATATTCTCTTCTTTCAATGATAGTCCGACAGCATAAGTATGACCCCCGAAATTTTCAAGTAAATCACNAGTAGAATTGACTGCCGAATAAATATCAAAGCCNTGTACTNAACGTGAAGATCCCGTGGCGAGTCCATTGGAAAATGTAAGCACAACTGATGGTTTATAATAAAGTTCCGTAAGTCGGGATGCAACAATTCCAATAATTCCCTTATGCCAGTCTTTATTATACACAACTATTGATCTACGGCCTTGTACTATATTTACATTATTTTCAATTAATGAATTTGCTTCTTCGGTTATTTTTTTATCCAGTTCTTTCCTGTCTTTATTATACTGATCGATATCTTTCCCTTTTTCATAAGCGTCATGCAAATCCCTACATACGAGTAAATCAACAGCCTCTATGCCACTTTGCATGCGTCCGGAAGCATTTATGCGTGGACCTATCTTAAAAATAACATCACTGATCGTAATATCTTTATTAGTGAGTTTACAGAGACGAATTATACTTCTTAAACCGAGGTTAGGATTTGAGTTAAGCCGGCGAAGACCATGATATGCCATAACTCTGTTCTCACCAACAATAGGGACTATATCGGCTGCGATACTCACGGCTACCAAATCAAGTAGCGAATCGAGTTCATTATGATTGGTTAACCCGTTACTTAAAGCAAAAGCCTGCATGAATTTGAAGCCTACTCCACAACCTGAAAGGTGTGGACAGGGATAAGTAGACCCCGGCATTTTGGGATTTAATATAGCTTCAGCAGGAGGCAGGGTCTCATCAGGGACATGGTGATCGCAAATTATAAAATCGATCCCTTTCTCTTTAGCGTATGCAATCTCATCTATAGCTTTTATGCCACAATCAAGTACAATTACTAATTTTATGTCATTCTCAACCGCGTATTCAATGCTTTTAAGAGAAATGCCATAACCTTCCTCATATCTTGTAGGGATATAATATTCAATATTACTGTAATAATTTTGTAGATACTTGTAGACTAGAGCTACGGCTGTGGTTCCGTCTACATCATAGTCTCCATAAATCATTATTCTTTCCTTTGCCCCCATTGCTTTATTAAGGCGGTTAACCGCTTTATCCATTCCGGGCATAAGGAAAGGATCGTGTAAATCAGATATTGAGGGTGAAAAAAAAGCTTGAGCTTCTCTGGTTGTGGTTACACCTCTTCTAATAAGTAGTTCGGCTATGGGGTTAGCTCCTCCACAAATTGGTAGAAGTTCATCGGCCTGACTTTGTTGCTGATGAGTCAGGGGTTGGTAATTCCACTTGGCAATCATTTATACGAAGAGTATTAGTAATTTAGTTTGAAGCATAAAAGAAATCGGACCTATTTTATTAATTCTTTCAAGAAGTTGGATTCAAGCTCCGAATTATGCATGAACCTAATATCCGATTATAACTACTATTTCTGAAAAAATAAAGATTGATCCTTAATAATGCTTAGTGTATTAGACATAAAAATCCTTAATGAAAAACTCATAAATTTTACCACAAGTTATAAAAACCAGTATTAAAATTCCTACAAATATAGCAATTAAAATTGATTATAACAAATTCTTTTTTTGTAGAGATCTTTTTGATAATATTTATTCCCCTCTGTTTTAAGCTTCCTATTAATTGACCTTTATACTTGTTGTGTAAAACCATAACAGAACCGATTACTGTATTATGAAAGAAAGGTGTGCGAATTAGAAAATTAGTGGAGGTTAATTAAATGTTTTTAAGTAATTTTGCAACATAGATGTGATTATTATATTAAGTATGAGTTATAGTTTCGTTAAAACTTTATGGATAAAAATATAGAAATTGATGGTTTGACACTTCATTATGAGGAGAGTGGTAAATCAACGGATCAACCGGTATTACTCATGCATGGTTGGGGTTGCGATCATACCACAGTAAGAAGCATAGCCGCTATTATGGAAAACGGAATGCGTGTCATAAACGTCGATCTTCCGGGTCATGGTAAAAGTTCTGAACCTCCCACTGTTTGGGGAGTAGAAGACTTTACATTGTTTATGGAAAAATTTGTTAAAAGTCTTGATTTGTCTAATATTGTTCTTATGGGACATTCATTTGGTGGCAGAATAGCATTATTGATGGCCTCAAGAAATGATATTTCAAAAGTAGTCCTGATTGATTCGGCTGGTATAAAACCAAAAAGAACTTTAAATTACTATAGGAAAATATATACATTTAAATTGATTAAGCATATCCTATATTTATTCTATGGTAAAGAAAAAGGAGAATATAAAGTTGATCAATGGCGTAGCAAAAAGGGCTCTAAAGACTACCGTAATTCTTCCTCTATGATGAGACGCATAATGTCAAAATGTGTAAATGAGGATCTTAAAGGTATAATGCCGAATATTAAGGCTCCTACTCTTTTAATATGGGGAGAGAATGATACGGCGACACCCTTAAAGGATGCTAAAATAATGGAAAAATTGATTCCTGATGCCGGGTTAGTGAGTTTTAAAGGTTGTGGTCACTATTGTTTCCTTGATAATCCATTAGGATTTAAAGCGGTAATAAGAGAGTTTCTTAAAGATAATTTAAAAAATAGATAAGATATGAATTGGTTTTTAATTGCAGTCTATTTCATCTGTTGGGTATATATGATATTGAATTTTAAGCATGATATCCAAATGCTTCAGCAGAACAGCTATAGGATCAAAAGATACTGGAAATACCTCAAGCAAGATATTGGAAGTAACCGGCGTCTTGTGGATGTAGCTTTACTTTTTCTAATATTTTCCAGATTACTTGAGGTGGCTCTCTCGTTTTTTATAGTAAGCGTAGTTCTTCTTATAAAAACCTGGTTGATAATCAATAAAAAATCAAAAAAACCTCTTGTATTTACTAAAAGAGTATGGCGAATCTATATCGTTACATCTTTTATAAGCACAATAATATATGCAGGTGCGATTTGGATCTTTGGAGCTCAAGGGATTGTAGGTCTGGAATATAGTGGACCTATAATTTGTTTAGGCATCTTATTATTGATAACCATTTTTTCTTGGTCATTAGTTATAGTAGCTGTAATTCTACTTATCCCGGTTGAAAATTATATAAACAAGAAATACTGGAATGACGCTGCTTCAATTTTGAAAAGCATGCCAGAATTAAAAGTAATTGGTATAACAGGATCGTATGGTAAAACAAGTACCAAGCATTACCTTCATAGAATTCTTTCAGAACAATATGAAGTGTTGATGACACCGGGCTCTTATAATACTACAATGGGAGTCATAAGAACAATAAGAGAATTCTTGAAACCCTATGACAAAGTGTTCATTTGTGAAATGGGAGCAAAGCAGAAAGGTGACATAAAAGAAATCTGTGATTTGGTTCATCCTCAAATCGGTATCATCACTGCAGTTGGACCCATGCATCTTGAGTCATTCAAAACCATGGAAAATGTGCAAGCAACAAAATTCGAACTAATTGACTCACTCCCTGCGGACGGTCTGGCAGTCATTAACAATGATTTTGAATATTGTGCTAAACGAATTGTTTCTAATGTTGAAACAAAACGATACAGTTTAGAGTCAGAGATTGGCTCCGGAGCCTCTTATACTGCAGAAGATGTGAAATATACTCCGGAAGGCACCACCTTTGTTATTAAAGGGCCTGATGGTTTTGAACTGTCATTATTTACTCGTCTTGTCGGAGCATGCAATATTTCCAATCTTCTTGGTGCGGTTATAGTAGCTTTATATCTTGGGATGTCAAAAGAACGAATAAAATATGCCGTTGGCAAAATCGAACAGGTAGAACATAGATTGAGCATAAAACGTACACCTGGTGGTGTAAATATAATTGATGATGCTTTTAATTCAAATCCTTCCGGTGCGAAGATGGCACTTGACGTATTAGCAAATTTTAAAGAGGGGAAAAGAATTATTGTCACTCCGGGAATGATTGAATTAGGAGAAAAACAGTTTTCTCTAAATGAATCTTTTGGTAAAGAAATTGCAAATAGTGTTGATGTGGCTATAATAGTAGGTGAATATAATCGAAAAGCTATAGTTGAAGGTATTTGTGAGGGAAATTTTAATAAAGATAACCTTTATGAGGTAGGAAGTTTCAATGAGGCGCAGAATGTTCTCGCTAAAATATTGAAAAGCGGGGATACGGTGCTATATGAAAATGATCTGCCCGATACTTTTAAATAAAACAATGATTTTGCCCATTATAGATAAAGTAAAACTGGCCTTTGACAAGCTTGTCAAAGGCCAGTTTTACTAGATTTTAAGGTCATTCTCCCATATATAACGGACGAAAAAGTTCCTCAATTCTTTCTTCCTCAGTAAGGGTGCCGTCTCCCATTGGTAATGGCACACCGAAAAATCTTCGTTCTTTATCAATAGCATCAGAATCCAAGAACATAAGTTTATCAGGACTTACGATCTCCTGTGCTATTATTGTGTGCTGATTGTCGCACAATGGACTTCCGGAGTCTTTCAGATTAGCCGCTATATCCATATTATGCAACGTGTCAAGACGATAAAAGATGGCACCATAAGATGCTTTTAGAACAGTTAAAAGATAATCGTTTTCACCTGCTATATTTACAAACCTAAGATTTGAACCTGAATAGTGGTCCCTTGTTTCATTTGGAGAAAAATCAAGGAGTAAGTCCAAACTGAATTTTACAACCCTGCCATCTTCATAGGTAAAGATCAACCATCCCTTTTCTCTCTGCTTTACTGCCAATGCTAATCTGCAATTAGGTTCATAATCTATATAGGAATCGTCGGGAGTAACTAAAAGCCTGTTTCCTTCCATGAAATAGGCATACAGGGAAGGAGTGGAGAAATTCGGTTCATAAGAATGCAAGACATTAAGACGGTGTTTACCTGTTTCTATCTTTTCTGAAACCTGCTCAGGTATAGATTCTGTAGTTACAGGTGGTTCCGGTTTTGGTGTAATTACAGGAGTGGGGTGTTTACTGTCATTGAATGAAGTTTCTTCTGAAATATCCTCTTTTGTATGCGTCGATATTTGTCCCACACCCCAAAGTTTCATGAGAAGATTATAATTATGACTCCTGTTATTTATAAAATCTTCCCTTTCTTTCTCTAATCTTGGTTTAGTTGTAGAACTTGACCTGACATAAATAATTCCATCCAGTTCAACAGGAATTTCAACCGGTGCGACCTTAACAATGATAACCCCCTTTCTTGAATCGGGATCTGACATGATTTCCCAATGATCTTTTGCATGGATAGGCATATTTCGATCAAGATAATTCTGGAGATCCACAATCATACTGTCTATGGTGNCCTTGTNGCCATGAGACATACGANAGGCGAGATCATCTTCCAAACCNTNTTCGTATCCTGAATCGTTAACACCGATATACAGTACTCCACCACGAGCATTCATAAAGCCACATATAGTATGGACTATCTCATGTAATTGTTGTTTTATGTTGGGGCGAGAACCTCCTCGAGTTGAATATATGAGACTACTCTTGAATTCAACAGTCTGAGATTCATCACCATAATATTTTGACGTAGGAACTGTGTTATTGACATTTAAGAGAGTAGATATTTCTTTTAAAACATCTTTGCGAGCGTTCTCCATTTCTTTTGGCAGCATATTGTAAGAAAGAACGAGTGAAGCAAGCCGTCCTTCGGTCTCGTTTCGTGGATTATTTCTAATTGCCCAAAGCCAATCAGCATCTTCATTGAAATCAAGATCCGCNACAATTTTGAGACGAGTGTATATTCTTTCTAACATAGGAGTATTTTTGACTTTATCTTTACAAGATTCGAGCCACTCTCTATTTATTTTCTGATTTTTCCCAAAATCTTGCAATAATTTTAAAAGTTCCATGTGGGCTGTGAAGTCAGAGAGAAGATGAGTGGCTTCGGAAAGTCTGCACAGTATTGTACCTAAGCCTAAATAGTTGAAAGCTTTTAAATATTCACTTTCAGAATAAGCTCGACGTTGNAGCATGTATATTAATTCAAGAAGTTCCTCACGCGACATTACCTCTTCAACTTCAACTACTGCCGAATTTTCATATTCACCTTCATGACTTATCTGACCTAACCCTTTCATTAAGGAAATTAGACACTCAGATTTCTTCAAGCTGTTCGGAAGATCAGTTTGATCATTTGACAATTCACCAATAAAAAATTGTATCATTGTACCTGATCTGTCAGGCTCGATGTATTTTACTCTTACCAATTTTCCTTCGCATAGTTCTTGCGTAGTATCGTCACAGGGCACTTTAAATGTGCATCCAAGTTCAGAAAGGCAAAGCCAAGCATTATTCAGGCGATCAAAATGTGTGACTATCGCAATTGATTCACTACCGGGCCATAAATTTTCCAATAAATAATCTTCTATTTGACTTTTTATAGAAAATTCTAACTCTTCATTTTTCCTTATAACTGTAGCATCAAACAGTAGGGGAGAGCCATCTTCATCTTGAGCAAACCTTAAAGAACCGTCATAATTGCCCGGAATATCCTTATGGGATAACCATCNAATCATGTGATATGTATCACAGGGCATCCATCCCTCACCGACATATAATTCATCTTGTATGGTACAATGGAATTGAAGACGTTGACGATCATTGCCGTTCTTTAACACTCTGATATCATCTATTCTTATCTTTACTTCCTCTCCACTGTATGGTTTTGATTTCTCTATTCTTTCACCCGCGGAATCCTCGTAACCAAATATTGCCCATCTGATGTNTTCCCACATCTTATCAAATGTAGCCAAATCTTTCGATTTCTTAACATTGTGGACCTTAACATCATCTTCTAAAGAGATCTTTGGATTTAGCCAATCGATAAGGTTATTAGGTAATACAGTAGAATCCGGATCAGCATTTTTTGCAATTATATGTAGTGAATCAGCTCGTAATTGTACAATGGCCTTAGATGTAGAATATGTTTTTACGAGACTTTCAGTATCTAAGGTGTCAGTCCAGGGATGAGAAGATTTAAGAATGAGTAAAGTAGGATGCTCGGTGTCGCTCCATGTAAACTCACATGGCCGTTCAATACCTAAAATGGCTTCTGCTCCCTTATTTAGTAATATATTGACGTAATCCGCATTAAGATAGGAGATATACCTATAGAGCATCGCACGGTTTATTTTAAGGTCAAATGGATCACTATCGGTTGCTAAAATACTTTGCACAGCAATAGCCAGAACCATTCTGACAATAGTCTTATTTTCTTCACTTGAATCGTATGCCGGNAATAAATTGATCTGTTTACTGTTACCTTCTATGAATATCTGAAGTTGTTGCACTAATGCTGACCGGAAAGGCTCGGATTGCCAATTAGTNACTTCCCAATTATGTAATGCCTCGAAAAGCTCTCCCATCCGGGTGTTAATCATTTCCGGTCTTAATTTAAGGATTGTCATCATAATCCGGAACTGACTTGAAGGCTTATATAAGTAACCGGCTTCCTTAAGACGATGGAGGATTTTATCAATAAAGTTGCTATATGTTTTATTTAAAATCATATCGGCAGCCTGGCCATATTGAGTGAATTGTTCAACATAATTTGAAAGGCGCGATTGTAATACTGTTCGTTGTTCAGGATTGCAATTTCTAAGAAAATCTGATTCTTCCAAAATTAGTAAGGCAAGTCTTTTAGCGAGATCCATTCTCCGGANAGNGNGGTTTAGNTGTTTNCTGTTGTCTTTACNGGCAATAAGCNNTTCCGTANTATGTTGTGNTNCAGCTTNTANCACTTCAAATNTCCAAATGGNNTCGTNATTATNATATTTTAATNATGCAGTTTCAANTTGAGGAAAAGATTCTAAAAGGCGTAAAACATAGTCGTGTTTTCTATTATATCCAAGAAGAGTAAGCCATTGTGAGAAATCATAAAATTCAAGAGGTAATTTAGTTGCAAGAGTGCCTACATATTTTAAAGAAACATTAATACCATTAATTTTTAATATTTTACATTTAATTTTATTCCCTTTAGATAAAGATTCCGGAGCATTATAAAGTTTAAAGCATAAATCATGTTCATCTTGCAGTTCGTATACGGTTTCCGGGTCATTTTTTACATCCTTAACAAGAAAATCATAATTTTTCCCAACTTCGTAAAAGTCATTGATGAAGACGGTTATGTCTTGACCGATAGATAAAGGTACTAACGATTTAATATAACAGTCCAGGAAATCGGGTAGAGGTGCATTCTGTTGGAATTTATATTTGGGAAGAGTATATTCTAAATTTTCATCAATACGTATTTTGAAANATTTACGTGTAGATAATTCTTTTAAGACTTCAAATCGATATTTGCAGCCTTGCCTTAATTCAGAGGTTTGCATAGAATGAGAATTTTGAGAGTAATGTAAACGAATAATTAATTTTGACAAAATTAATTAAATTAATTGGAAAAAATAGAAATAAGGCACAGATAGTGGTACTTGTTTCTATAAATAAATATTCTATTTAACATAATATAGATTATGGGAAATTTGTGATCGGTAATATTNANTATTTNCCATTTACAAAATTAAAGCNCGGAATCAATTTCCAGGCTTTATTCTGATCCTATTGTCTTGGCAAAATGTGATTANTNCAAATTAATTATTCATTTATGTGCAGTTGTTGATTCTAATTCCATCCGGAGAAACTTTGAGGTATGCGTTGACATCCGGGCAATTTCTTCAGGTGTACCTTCACCAATTATTTTTCCGCCGTCTCGTCCTCCTTCCGGACCCAGATCAATAACATAGTCTGCCGATTTAATTATATCCAGATTATGTTCTATCACCACCACAGTATTGCCTTTATCTACAAGACGGTTTATAACTTGCAATAAAACATTAATATCTTCGAAATGCAGACCGGTTGTAGGCTCATCGAGAATAAATAGCGTCTTGCCTGTGTCTTTTTTTGCCAATTCGGTTGCAAGCTTTACACGTTGGTTTTCACCTCCGCTCAGAGTACTTGAAGGCTGCCCCAGTTTAATATACCCTAATCCAATATCCTGTAAGACTTTTATTTTCTTCAGTATGGTAGGAACATTTTCAAAAAAATCTACAGCTTGATTAACTGTCATTTCAAGAACATCGGCTATTGATTTCCCTTTAAATCTTACTTCTAATGTTTCCCTATTGTAACGTTTCCCTTGACATGTTTCACACGGCACCAGCACATCCGGTAGAAAATTCATTTCAATTGTTCTGTAGCCGTTTCCCTTACATGTTTCACACCGTCCTCCGGTTACATTAAAAGAAAATCTACCTGGTTTGTAACCTCTGATTTTAGAATCGGGCAATTCTACAAATAACTTCCTGATATCAGAAAAAACTCCTGTATATGTTGCCGGATTTGACCGTGGAGATCTTCCCAGCGGTGATTGATCTACCGTTACAATTTTATCGATATTCTCCAGCCCACTGGCTTCTTTATAGGGTAAAGGAGCTTGCAAAGATCGATAGAATTTCTGACTTAAAATCGGTTGGAGGGTGCCGTTTATAAGTGAAGATTTACCACTGCCACTTACACCTGTTACACAGATAAATTTTCCTAATGGAAGTTTTAAATCAACATCCTTAAGGTTATGTCCCGAAGCTCCTGTGATCTCTAAAAATTTACCGTTACCTTTCCTTCGAGTAGCAGGCACTTCTATGTTTTTTGTACCATTCAGATATGATGCCGTTAAGGTTTGTGTGGCTTTCAGTTCTTCTACCTTCCCTTGAAAAACCACTTCTCCCCCATTTCTTCCTGCTCCCGGTCCAATATCTATTATATAATCAGACTCCTCCATTATATCTTTATCATGTTCCACGACAATAATGGAATTTCCGTTATCTCTGAGTTGTTTTAGACTATTAATTAATCTTATGTTATCTCTTTGATGTAAACCTATAGAGGGCTCGTCAAGAATATACAATACATTTACGAGTTTGGATCCTATTTGAGTGGCCAGACGAATACGTTGACTTTCTCCTCCACTTAGAGTAGCACTATTACGGTTTAATGAAAGATAATCTAAACCCACATCCATTAAAAATTGAAGTCGTGAATTTATTTCTTTGAGAATCTCCCTTGCAACAACTCTTCTGGAGGNTTCNATCTTNTCTTCAANANATTTTGACCATATANNTAGTTCNNAAATATCCATTGAAGCTACNTCCGCAATAGTTTTATTATCGATATAATAACTTAATGCAATTTTATTTAAACGTTTGCCTTCACAAACCGGGCAAACAGTTTTAGAGAAAAACTGTTCACTCCATTTATTAGCCGCATATCCGGCATCTTCCGATTGTTGGATTTCAATATATTTTATTAGACCATCGTAGGAGGGTTGATAATTACTCGTAGACATGGTTGCATTGTTGAGCTCAAGCCGCTGATCGGTCCCATTCATAATATCTTCAATCAATTGTAAAGGAAGATCCTGAATAGGTGTTTTTAGACTGAAATCATATTGTTTACAGAGAGCTTCAATTTGCCAAAAAATCAAAGAATTTTTATATTTACCCAGCGGTAATATTCCACCGTCATAAATAGATAAGGTTTTATCCGGCATTACTTTCTCATAATCTATAATATTTACGCTTCCGATGCCTTTACATTTCTCACAGTATCCTTGTGGAGAATTAAAAGAAAAACTGTGTGGAGCCGGTTCTGGATATGATAAGCCATTATCAGAATCCATGAGCAATTGGCTATAGTGATGGATATGACCTGTAGATACATCCATTACCATCATTTGTTTTCCACCTTGACGTAAAGCTTCGTCAACCGTTGATCTTAAACGTTGGATATCATTTTCCTTTACTCTTAATCGGTCGACAACAAGTTCGATGGAATGATTTTTGTATCGGTCAACTTTCATCCCATATTCAATTTCTTTTATTTCGCCATCTACTCTTACATTAAGATATCCTTTCTTTCGAAGACTCTCAAATAAATCTTTATAGTGGCCTTTACGATTTTTGACAATAGGAGCTAAAATTAATATCTTTCTGTCATTGTATTTTTCTAATAAAAGTGATATTATTTTATCTTTTGAATATTTAATCATGGGTTTACCCGAAATATAACTTCGTGCTTCTCCTAAACGTGCATAAAGAAGACGGAAAAAATCGTATATTTCAGTGGTGGTACCAATAGTACTACGAGGATTTTTATTTACTGTTTTCTGCTCTATACTTATCACCGGACTTAAACCGGATATTTTATCTACATCCGGTCTTTCCAAAGATCCTAACATATTTCGTGCGTAAGCCGAAAAAGTCTCAATATATCTTCGTTGTCCTTCAGCAAAAATAGTATCGAATGCTAAAGATGATTTTCCACACCCGCTTAGACCCGTTACGACACTTAGAGTATTATGGGGAATCTTAACATCTATGTTTTTTAAGTTATGGACACGGGCGCCATAAACTTCTACAGCGCCTGTAGGTTGAATTATATTTTCCATAAATAATAGAGTTTTTGTTTTATTAACAGAATTACAAAGAATGAATTAAGATAAATAAATAATATTTTAAATATTACAGAGTTGGTATCTTGGATTTAATTACATTTATATCACCCTTTTTTTTTATCTTATTNCCATCAGANCNTNTGGCTTCGATTATNNAATANTNTACACNTNAAGANACATCTCTTCCTTTANTTTTACCNTCCNAACCTAATTCCGGGTCAGTAAAATGATATATTTCATGACCATGTCTATCGAAGATCCAACAATTGAAATCAAGTAATGATTTATAAGAAATTTTCCATATATCATTTATATTATCTCCATTAGGCGAAAAAGCATTCGGTATCACGAGTTCGGGTGAATCAACACTAATTGTATAGATGTCACTATAGGAACTACATGAGCCATCTATATTGCTACCAATAAAGCGAACATATACCGTACCTTGAAATGTAAAATCATATTCAAAATCTTGGCTATAAATTCTATATTGTATATTTTCAAAATTAATATCCTCTGAAATTTGCCATTCAGTATGAACCGTAGCATCACTTATCCATGCTAAAAACGAAATTTTCAGAGGTGCAGAACCTTCAAAATCTTTATTATCACTTTTTATAATTTGAGAATTTTTTGAGATATTTTCTTGGATAGCCTCTGTATAGACTATTGTTGAAATTGGTGAGAAATAATCACTTTCAACTACATTATATTTATTCCATTCCTTTAAAAATCTATCCCCTTCTATTATTACTGATGAAGGAGATAATATGGGAGGTATCAAAGATATTTTTCGATCTATAGAAGCAATATTTTTTTCAATTTTGGTTTCTACAAATTGATGAGTATTATTATCAAAAATCAATGTATTATAAGTAAGTAATATTTCTCGTGATAGAATATTAGACTTACCATTAATATCATAGTAAATAATAGGACCGGTCGTCCCGATAATATTTAGGTTTGTAACATCACAATTATTGTCTTCTGAGAGATTGATTGATGATATTTCAAAAGTATTTTTTGAGTAATTAATTACCCAAAAATAGTTTATTTTACCTTTATCTTCTATAACATAACCTATACTATTATTTAATAACTTTATGGTAACTTTATTATCCTTGATCTCGATATTTTCAAATGGTTTGAGGTTATCAATCCCAAATTGTGTGAATGTATAGATCTTTACAGAATTAGGGCTATCGGTTTCGTAATTAATAAACGTATTGTCCAAGTCACTGAGAACATATATATTTGAAAGACCGGTTTCTTTAGGTGGTAATATTTCGATTGGAGGAAGTGAGCATCCGTTAAATGTTATCTCTCCCTTAATCTGCATCGAGGTAAAGAACAATAAAGAGATCTTAAGAGAAAATCCTAACAATGATGCCAATTTATATGAATTCTTCATAATTCAGGGTTGGAGATAATATGCGAGTATTCAAATACTACTCATCATTAAATAACGAAATATCTAAAGATGTTATTGTATGGTTGAATTGTTGGTATTAAGAGACCTAACACTCCATTAAGACTTCTCATAAGATGTGACAATGTCTCAGCCTACTGAATTATAAGCCTGAGATTAAATTTTTTCTATATGTGTGATTAAAACTTACTTTTTTAGATGCCGGAAAGTAGTTGCAAATTAGCCGATTAAGTAAATTTAGGACAGGATTAAGGCCATTTTCTTTTAATTATAAATTTTGAATTGATATCTTTATAAGGAAAATTTAATTATCAAAACGATTTGAAATGCAAAAAACGTATAAATCTATTTAACTTTGGATATACAGTCAATTTCTAACTCTAAAAGCGTGTTCTAATTATTGATGTAGAATTTACATGGTCTGTTATTTAGGATAAAAGGTTTCAAAAGTTGAATCGTCATAATAGATCGTTATCTGAACAACTTTCCTTATCTTTTTCCGTAACATTTCAATCTCTTTAACTAATTCAAAAGTATTATCTTTTATTGAAGAAGCTTGTTGGGTATCCTTCGGCTCGCATTTGTTTTGCGTTAGGTTAAGCATCTGATCGTTATTATCTGCTCGCTGACTATCTCTCAAAATATCAGAATTTAAAGAATTAGGAGAGATAACATCAGTATCTATACTTGCTGATGCTGATTTAGTTAATAAACTGTTAGCCGGATCATTGCTTTCAATATTTAAGGGATTTGTCTTATTATCCTTAAAATCTGAGTTATTGGAACCGGAGTCATTATTCCACATGGGCCCTTCATTAAAAAGTAACCATAAAATAGATAGAGAAGGATAAGCCTTATGGATTTGAGAAATTAGAACATCACTGATTTTTTTATTTCTACCGGTTAACAGTTGTGATAAGGTTGCTCGAGAAATACCACAGTTGTCAGCAAATACAGAACTATTAATTCCTAATTCTGCTATCAGGATTTTTAGACGAATTGCGATATTATCTTCTGACATGATAATTAAAGATTTTAAATTTTATATTTGCAAATTTAATGAATTTAATTTAGAAATTCAAATTTTAAATTATTTAATTTATATAGAAATTAGAATTAACAAAATGCAATTTACTAAGTTGAATTGCTAGTTTTTTGGATGAAATTATTTAATCTTATTTATTAGAATATAGAAATATATTACTGTATTATAGACATAGATAGTTATAAATGCATTTGATTTATCAGTAATTTTAAAATAATTTTGCTTAATCTTTGTTTGTATTCTATTTATTATATCTAATATATTGATAAACATGGATATAATTTATATACTAATAAATGTTAAACATCAATTTTAATGTTAATTTTAATATTTGTAAATTAGTAACAAAAATAAAATATTGTAATTTGTAATGTAAATTAATTCTCTTATAATTTATGATAGTAAATAAGTAGATTAAAGCGTTGTCGCAAGAGTGGCAGAATCGAAAGTCAACAAATCCGAATACCTGTTCATTTGGCTGACCAGCGCGTTGTTAACGACCGTCGGAATCCAATTCTTCTCGTCGGGCGTGCAATACACAAGAATGGGATCAAAGAATGCGATCGCCATTTCTTCGCAAAACGCGCCGAAAGAAAGCAATGCGATAAAAATCGTAATGAAAAAATTTCTTTTCATAAAAACTCCTGTCAATTTTTTTTATATATTTTCATAGAATTCTCGTAGCAGAGAATCCTTTATTTCATTTAGAATTTTTGTTTCTATTTGTTTTTCTAAAGTCCGTTCGCTGAACGCCTT
>WFLX010007745.1_pt1 | contig 30020 bp, 24 predicted proteins | sample 4967041 | NCBI WGS metagenome assembly WFLX01 (sample SAMN12857096, study PRJNA449069) | gut metagenome | isolation source: stool from male and female vole | host: Microtus ochrogaster | place: USA:Florida | collected 2017
TGAAATTTGGTGGTATGAAGATAACGGTTACAGTATTTCTTGGGCATTACTGTACTTGGGTAGGGGTGACATCATTTGCCATGCATACACCTGGTCGTTTCTGTGCCAACCTTTATCATGAACTGGAGAGCAAGACTGCTGATCGTTTGTTTTTGTATATAAGGACCAGATTCGGAGCGCATGCTGTCAAGATGGAGGATACACTTGCTACATTGTCAAAATGGCATAAGGACGGTAATGCAACCCTTGTGGGGTTTGTTTCTGACCAAGTTCCCGGATTTAGCAGTATGCATTATTGGCCTATGTTTCTCAATCAGTTGACGCCTACATATTCCGGAGCGGAACGTATAGCAAAGTTATTTAGCTGTGCTGTTTTTTATATGGATATAAGGCGTCCGAAGAGAGGGTATTATGTGGCTCGGTTAATAAAAATGAGTGATGACGCGAAGAAAGAGCCAAAGTTCGCATTGACAGAGAAGTATTACAGGCTTTTGGAGCGTTCTATAATAGATAATCCGCCATATTGGTTGTGGAGTCATAACAGATGGAAGCGTACATGGGAAGACTTTTGTAAGGTATATCCTGACGGAAATGAGAGAAAAAGAATAATGAGTAAGTTATAAAATATTCTTATTATGCCAAAATTGTGTATATTATATGTTGGAATAGGAAGGTATATAGCGTTGTGGGACGATTTCTATGATACATGTGAACGCTATTTCTGCCCTGATATTCCAAAACATTACTATATAGTGACAGACTGTTTGCGGCAGATGCCTGCAAATGTTACGGTGTTACATCAAGATGATCTTGGGTGGCCTTGTAATGTGTTGTTTCGTTATTTGTTTTTTCTACGCATAAAGGAACAGTTGAGACTTTATGATTATGTGTTTTTCTTTAATGGCAATACACGTTTTAAGACGGTGATAACCAAAGAAGAATTTNTTCCTNNTNATCAAGACGGGGNGNNGATTTNNTTAACATGGAAAGANGGNANNGAGGATGCGGATANTGATTATNTGTTNGNGNGACGTGAGTCTTCTGNNGCTTTNGTNCCGTATNGAGTGNGAAACTTNNATCTTCAGAGTGGTATTACGGGAGGTTTGGTAGAACCTTATATTAAATTGTTGGAGGAATGTCATGATATGACAATGAAAGATTTGATTAACGGTATTGTGCCCCGTTATCATGATGAGTCTATATATAATAAATATATGCTTGATAGAAATAGTAAGAGGTTATCATTGGAATATGGATGCCCATCTCAGCGTGACAAGAATAATACTGCAAAGATAGTCTTTTTGAAGAAAGAGAAAATCCTTGGACGCTCTTATCTGCGAAATTTCAAAAAACGCCCGCATACAAATACTTGGTTAAGGCAATTGTTTAGTAAAATAGGTTTGGTTGCGCAGGATAGTTAAAGTAAAAAGATGGTTATATGAGACAAATAAGTATACTGGTTAATATCTTTCTGATATGGACAATGGTTGGAATGTTAAGCAAAGTATTCTTCCTGTTGTTTTATCATACGCTTATAAGTGATGCCGGATGGATAGATNATTGTTTGGNGTNNTGGTATGGNCTTAAATTGGATGTCGCTATTGCCGGTTATTTGTGTGTGCTGCCTGGTCTGATGTTGATGGTGTCAGTATGGCATTTGGGCAGGGAACTTACTGCTGTATGGAAAATCTATTTTGCTATTTGTGCTTTTGCTTGTTCTTTAGGTTATATAAGTAATATTGGACTTTATTCTTATTGGGGATTTCCCTTAGATAGCACACCATTGCTGTATATTAAAACAGCGCCAATGGCGGCATTAGCAAGTATGGAGACATGGCAGCTTGTTGTACTACCTTTCTTTATAGTAGGTTTATCTGTAGGAATATATAGTTTTTTTCCAGTTCTTGATTATAGAGCAGCATATGATAGGCGAGGAGGGAACAATATTATCTACGGATTACGAGATGCGGCTTGTTGTTCACTGTCTGTGGGAAAGAAAATAGGATATACTTTGATATTGCTGGTCTTTATAGCTTTATTGATTATCCCTATACGTGGAGGGCTTGATACCGGTACGAACCATACGGGTAATGTGTATTTTTCTTCAGATATAAGATTAAATCATGCCGCAGTAAACCCTATATTTTGTTTTGTGGAGTCTGTGACACATCATGAATCTATATCTACAAGATATAGATTCATGGACAATAATGATGCCGATAGAATTTTTGCGGATTTGACTTATACTTGTTTGCGGCCAGATGCAAAGTTACATGATTACAATGTAGTGTTAGTTTGTTTGGAGAGTTTCTCCAAATATATAATGAGTGAGGCGGGACATGTCAGCGGTATAACTCCCAATTTAGATCGTTATTCTAACGAGGGAATATATTTTACCAATTTTTATGCTAACAGTTTTCGTACAGATAGAGCTTTGGTGTCAGTGTTGAGTGGATTGCCGGCGCAGCCAACAATGAGTGTAATGGATTTGCCACGCATTAGTACTTCGTTGCCTTCTATTGCCCGTACATTGTCGAAAGAAGGATATAATACACATTTTTATTATGGCGGTGACGCTGATTACAGGAATATGCGGGCTTATATTATTGGTACAGGTTTTGGTGGACTTACCACACAAAATAATTTCCCTTCCCGTTTGATTACAGGAAAGTGGGGAGTGGCGGACGGACCGTTGTTTGATCGTGTCATGGATGATATAAAGCATGCTCCTGATGGCAAGCCGTTTTTTAAGGTTATAATGACAAGCAGCAGTCATGAACCATTTGATGTTCCAGATTATAAAAAGATAGATTCTCCGGAACTTAATGCTTTCTCTTATACAGATGATTGTCTTGGGCGTTTTGTTGACTCCTTAAGGCGTTTGCCAGATTGGAAGAATACACTTGTGTTTATTGTGCCTGACCATCTTGGGGGTTATCCACAGCGGTTAGATAACTATCAGTTGTGGCGTTACGAGATTCCTTTGTTCGTTTTAGGGGGAATGGTTAAGCCGCGACAGGTGCCAGTCGTAGGTTCGCAAATAGATATAAGTGCCACTTTGCTTGCGATGCTTGGCAGACATCATGAAGATTTTGTCTATTCTAAAGATTTGCTGGATGCCTACGCGCCACACTTCGCTTTTTTCTCGGTTCCAGATGCTATAGGTATGTTAGAGGATAACAATTTTATATATTATGACAATATTGCGCAGAGAGCAATAGTTGCAGAAGGGAAGAATTCAGCCTCATTGTTGCCTAAGGTTAAGGCGTATTTGCAGAAGTTGTATGATTATCTTGGTAGATTCTGAGACTTTATGGATAACGTAATGGCAATAGTATTAGGCTTGTTTGGTAACATTCTTGTTTTTAGATGGTTATATATGTCGTTGTAATCGTATTGTGATTGTAACGTGATTGCAGTGTGATTACACAGCGGTAGCATTGCGTTTATACGACAATTAGGGTGCATTTACAGAACCGTCTGAATGCGTATCATGTTTTTTGTGTTTACGCTCCTTTAGCTTGCCTATCATGACAAGTTGGTATGTGGCTTCAAGGCAGGCGTAAAGAAATCCAGGGAAACCGTCGCGGTACCCTCCTTTGACTATGTAGTTTTTGAGAAAACGGTGTGTAGGTCGCACTATGCAAGCCAGTGCCCTATAANNTTTGCCCGCTTTTTTTACGCACTCATTGNTTGTGTATATGTCTGTCTTTNTTAATCTTGTTGAAATGCTATCGTTTGCGAGGTGTTCAAAATCAAGTCCTTTGTTTCGTGGAGCGTATATAACGTTGCCGTTGATCTTCGGCTGTGTGTGAATTATTGGTGGCCAGTTTACTTTATCCTTCTTGAAAAAACGTAATATGTAGTCCGGATATAGCGAGTGCATGAAACGTCCCATGAAGTAATTGCGTCGTGGAATATATATACCTTCCGCCGCTATTGGCTGCGCTATGTGTCGGTACAGATACTTGCGAAGTTCCTCCGGTACTGTCTCGTCAGCGTCAACCACAAGCACCCATGGGTGTGTGGCTGCCTGGATGGCGAAATTGCGTGCCGGTTCTACTATGGTATGGCCGTTTTTAGGAAATGCTACTATCTTGCATCCATAGCTCTTGGCTATTGCTATTGTGTTGTCAGTACTTTCCATATCGCATATAACAACCTCGTCAAAGTTTTTGACAGATTCCAAAACCCGCTCTAAGTGTTTTGCCGCGTTATATGTGTTTATTACAATTGATATCATGATGGTCAGAAAAGTTGTTCGAGAGTTGATATGTTGTTTTCTGCGAGGAAAATCTTTTTGTGCTTTTTTATCTCCCTTGTCAGTTTTGTTTGCAGTTGCTTGTTTGTCAATAGCTGGTGTGCCTTCTGAGCAAACCCTTCGACATCGCCTATTGGTACAAGTAGACCGGCTTTGCCATTCTTCAGAATTTCCGACGGACCTGTTGGACAGTCTGTTGATACAATAAACTTATCAAGCATTAGAGCTTCAATCAATACCGTGGGTAATCCTTCAAATTTGGAACTGTGTACAATTATTTTTGCCTTTGCTATCCATGGAAAAGGGTTGGCTATGAATCCAAGTAGGATAATCTTGGTTTCAAGACCATGCTTCCTTATATGTTTTTCTATGGTGCTACGGCTTTTGCCTTCGCCTATTATGTACAATAAAGGTGTAGGCTTGGGTATGTTNTATNNTTGTAGTANTGCGTATGCATNAATTAAATNTANTATNTCNTTCTGTGTTTCCTCAAGTCTTTCAACAGCCAATATGTAGTTGTTGTTTATCCGCATGTCGTTCACCGGCGCCTTTGCCTGTACCTGAATGCGGTGCAGGTTGATAGAGTTGTATATGCGAACAAATTTGTCTTTCAGTTCAGGTGCTACATTATACGCTTCTTCTAACATCGCGTTGCTGAGAGTTACAATCCGGTCGTATTTCTTCATGTTGCTTAATTTTCTTTTCATGTGACGTGGCGCACGTTGGAGTTCTGTTGCAAAACTGAAATGAAAGAAGCATATTTTCTTTGCCTTGCTTTTCTTTTCTATAAAGGAACCGAACGTAGAGTCAAAGTCTATAACTACGTCAAATTGGTTAGTCAGCCTGCGTAGCGTTATGTATGTGAATATTCTTCTTATTGGGTTAAGCAACAGTTCATCCAAGATACTTAGTTTCTTGTGTCTGTTTCTTATGCTATGCTTTTTGTACCATGTAAGCAGGCTGCTCTTAATGAGATAAAATGTGTTTATATTATTTGGCAGACGATTTGTGAATACTTCAAACTCTGGCATCTTTAGTAGTATGCCGAGGGAGATCTTGTGGTTTGTCAGCGTGCAAAGGTTGTTTATATATTCAACCATGACTGTGTCTATACCGCCGTCAAGGAAACTGGAGATAAGAAAATATATTTTCTTATTGGGTTTGGGAGGATTGATCCAATAAGAGTCGAAAGTCTTGAAAAGAACATCAAAATCATGAAAGTCGCTTAGCGTCAGTTCTTTTTCGTCCCATGTCATCCAATNTAGTTTCGCCTTATTGTACATGGTTGCTATAAGGGAATAGGAACTTGGCGGACCTACTATATAGTCACATTCTGATAATATACACAAATCTTCACCTGCGTTTCCGTTAGGAAATACTACCGTGGCCTCCGACAACTCACTACTATAATAATTTTTGTCTAAGTCAGGGTCATTGCCACAAATGTAGACACTGTATTTCTTTCCGGGGAAAAGCTTTATTATTTCTCTGATGTAGTGGAGGAAAGTATAATCGTAAAAGAAATATATGCCGTTAAAAAAGGTTTGATAATCGCCGCGCCTTATATGTACTCCTATCTTGATTGTGTCGGCATCGGATGTTTTTGCTATAATATCATTAATCTTTTCTCTTATCTTACTCTTAAATTCGAATAGCTCTAATATTTCACTTTTGTACTTAATGAACAGATCATAATAACGCACCCCCCATCCTTCTATAATGACATTCTTATGAGAGAGAATAAAAGCCTCTTTTTGTTGCTTGTCTTTCTCGCCCAAATTGTATGTTACAACTGGCAAGATCTTATACTTTGCACCGTATTTTCCAGCGATATACATTGTGAAATTATGATTCTTCATATCGCATATATTGAAATACTGGTATTTGTAGGCAAAACGCATGGACATACTATGTCTATTGTTTTCTCGTGCCCAGGCATATACATGTGCGTACTGTAGAATGTTATTGCACATTTGCCCCTTGTCTCTTACGAATATCATTGTATTGTCATGTTATTTTAAGGTGATGATTCTAACTTGTTGATTTTGAGGGAATATTGTGCCCATCTTTTTAATGTCGTGCTTGTTTTATTTTGATTTCGGCAAATTCGCTGTATGTCACAAATGTGGCACCAGTATTCTGTAAGTCTTTGATTATATGCTTTAGACGGTCATACATAGCTGATCCGGCGTTGTGCTTGATGATAAAAGGCATTTTAAGCTCAGGATGTTTATCAAGCGGATAAAACTCCCATGGATGGAAATAGGTGTTGAAATATCCGTCATGCTTTATTATTCTACGGTACAATGCTTTGTATAACCATAATGGAAAGTTGTGTAGCGATAGCCAAAACATAGGTATACGAAGCAATGGGGTTACTGATGCTGGTATCTGTAGTACTTCATCTTGCATAAATACTGTTCTGGGAGTGGTAAGGTGCATGTATCTGCCCGGAATGAATGCAGGATTCAATGAGGCATTATAAGTGTATCCCTGTTGCGCCAATTCGGAAATATTTACTTTGAGCATCCTTGGCTGGCGGTAGCCTTTGATTGGCATACCTGTTAGAACTTCAAGTGTTTTCTTGGATGTTATTACATCTTCCGGTCTCGGAGACCAATGGTCGCATCCGTGTGCGGCAATCTCATGCCCTCCTTCTATGATTCTTTTCATTATCTCAGGAGCATGTGTCGCAAAGTTTGTTGTGCAGAAAAAAGTGGCTTTTACCCCGCATTCTTGCAGACAATCAAGTATGCGTTTTGTGCCATATCGTGACACTTCCATTCCTTCTTTCAATGTGTTGTAGGCTACACCATGTTCGCGTGGTACGTCAAATTCTTCGGTGTCAAAACTTAATAGAATCATATTTGTTGTTTGTTGCTTGATAGTTCTTAGTTATTAGTTCCCATGATAGTTTTATCCATATTATGGTAATAGGCAACGCTTTTAATGCGTATGGTTGTATCCATTCCTTTTTTATGTATGTAGGAAAGATGTCGCTGGGTGACATTGAGGATATAACAAATGCCGCAACAAGTAGCGATATGTCCGTTTTCCCTNTTTGNCATGGCACNCAATAATACCNGATGCNNNAACCTATAAAAGGTGTTATGTAGNCGCTTGATTCTGAANCTGTGGAGAATAGTANAACGAACATCAGTATCATGGCAAGAATATTTAAGCGGAAATATATGTTTTTCCATTGTGGAATACGGAAGAAACCTATGGCAGCAATAATACATCCCGCTCCAATCACATATAATATATTGAATGATTGCAGCCACCAATTGTTGAAATTTGGTTTGACACCTTCATTCATCACAGCCACAATATGTGCATGTCCTTCTGTCAGTCCATAGCCAATTTTTGTTATTAGTCCGAGTAACGAGATGTTTTGTGCGGCTGAGAGTATATTCTCGTCGTTCTTATCGTTGAGTGCATGGAACCATTCCGAGTATTGATGCAGCTGGTATTCCGGTGAGGAAAAGGCCATAGGCAGAGCAAATAATGCGACAGACCATAATATTAAAGACACAATGAACCTGACTTTATGGCGTGAGAAAAAGAAAAAAGCAATCCCAACAATACCGTATAATTTCACCAATGCACCAATAACGATGAAGAATGTAGAGTATTCATCACGCTCTTTCTCAACAAAATAGTATGCAAGGATAATGATTGCGCTAATGGCTATGTTGAACTGTTGCATAAATAAGGCTGTGAGCAATTCGTGTGCGCAGAACCATAGCGTAAATACTTTGAGTCTTGGGAGTCCCTGACACAACCTGCTTATAGCCCAATATAGGAACACCACCAGACAAACATCCCATAATAATAACCCGAGCCAGGTAGGTATAACGGCGAATGGCGCAATGATTATAGCGAAAAATGGCCCATAATGGTTTATATCCCAATATCCTCCGTCTGTACTTTCTGCATATAGTGAATTAGTATTCCATGTGTTGTAAAAGACATAACGGAAGATGTCAAAGTTATTATGATGCTTCAATTTGGCTAATGCGGCTATAATNCCGAGCNATATNCATAATGAGCACATCANCCTATTGTCTCGTAGTATGGTAAATAATCGTGGCTTATTCATTTTGAATATTAATTTTTCGCCAATAGCNCTTGTATGTGATACAATNGACGNCGTTTTACTTCGATATATANTTTCCCTNTATATAGGCCNACGATGCNTATGGCTANTGTTACTACAGCTCNTANAAACCATAGCGACATTNATAATGACGNCCATCCNGCTGTGTAGNGTTGCANATAGATTGATACGNTAACATACNCAAACATGCACATAGCGATGACTAACATGAACAGTCCTGCTGTTATTATAAGTTCAATAGGACGTGTCGAAAATGATGTTACACCATCGCAAGCCAATCGTGTCATCTTTCTGATAGTGTATTTTGATGTTCCTGCTATGCGAGGTTGTATGACATCATCCACTGTGCTGGTAGTGAATCCAAGACAGTTAATTAATCCACGTAGATAAAGGTTACGCTCAGGGTAGGAGGCTAATGCTTGCAAAGCTTTTCGGGACATCAGTCTGAAGTCTGCATGATTGTATACAGTTTTTACTCCCATAGCCTGTAAAGTCTTGTAATATAATTCGGCAGACCATTTCTTGCTTTTAGAATCTGCTTGTCGATCTATCTTAATACCGAATACAATTTCTGCTCCCCCATTGTGCTTGTCTATCATCTTTTCTATGGCATTGACATCATCTTGCAGATCGCAGTCCATGGTGATGACAGCGTCTGCCATGTCTTTTGCTGTCATCATTCCGGCCATTAATGCATTTTGGTGTCCGACGTTTTGGGCAAGATTGATTCCGTAAAATATGGTTCCACGCTCGTATAGCTTTTTTATTATCTCCCATGTTGAGTCCTGTGAGCCATCATTAACGTACATGACAAAGCTGTCTTTTGCTATTTTGTTCTTAGCAATGAGACCTTGTAGCACACTTTCTATTTTCTCTGCTGCTTTGTATAATACAGCTTCTTCGTTATAACATGGAGAAACTATTGCCAGTCTGATCATGTAATTAGTTTGTTTGTTGTTATTGTTTCTGCCGCCTTGTTAATTCTACCATCATCCGGGCTGCTTTGTCTGGGGCGCGGTCATTGCCAAGACGCAAGAGTATTTCTTTGTAATCTTGTTGCATTTGTTGTCGCGTTGTTGTGCCGGGGAGTATTTTGGTTAGATGCCGGCGTATGTTTGTTACGCTGAAACGGTCGGCAAAAAGCTCCGGTACCACCTCTTTGTCGGCAATGAGGTTGACCAATGAGATGAATTTCACTTTCAGTATGTGGTCGAAAGCCCATCGCGCGAGGCTTGCAGGGGACACTTTGTAGCATACTACCTGCGGCACATTGAACAGTGCTGTCTCTAATGTTGCCGTCCCGCTTGTTACCAATGCTGCTGTGGCATGGCTTAAGAGTGGGTATGTCTCACCGTATACGATGTAGGTATGGCCATGTGCGTCGGCAAGGAACGGTGAGTAGTAGTCTTTCTCTATGCCCGGGGCACCTGCCACTACCAATTGGTATTTGTCGCGCTCCTCTGTGCCCTCCATGCTTTTTAGCATTGCGGGCAGGTTGTTCCTTATCTCTTGTCGGCGGCTACCTGCGAGTATTGCTATTATGGGCAGATTGGGGTCTATGCCTGTCCTGATGCAGAAGTCGCTGAAATTTTCTTTGTATTCTTTTCTGAATTCTCTCACTTCGTCGGCCGTTGGGTTGCCTACGTAGTGTATGGGGTAGTGGTGTTTGTCCTCAAAGAATGTTTTCTCAAACGGCAGTATTGAGAAAAGCTCGTCTATATCCCTGCGGAAATTCTTGATGCGGTACTCTTTCCATGCCCATAGCTTTGGTGCTATATAGTAGAATAGCTTTGGCGTGTGCTTTTGTTTTCCTTTGCGGCGGCACCCGTTTATGTATTTGGCTATGGTGAGGTTGAAGCCGGCGTAGTCTACGAATATCACGGCGTCCGGTTGCCATTGTGTTATGTCTTGCTTGCACATCCTCATGTTGCGCAATATTGTCGGCAGGTGCGTCAGTACGGGTATGAATCCCATGTATGCCATTTCACGATAGTGTCTCACCCGTGTGCCTTGCTTCCCCGCCGCTGTTGACATATTGTCGCCGCCGAAGAAACGGAACGTTGCCTCGGTGTCTGTTTCTTTTATTGCCTGTATCAGGTGTGAGGCGTGCAGGTCGCCCGATGCCTCTCCGGCTATAAGGTAGTATCTCATTGTTGGATGTCGAGCTTGAAGTCGGCGGTCATGTCAGCCGTCAATGGTGTTATTGCGCAGTAACCGTTGGCTATTGCCCATGCGTCGGTGTCGTCAGCCTGTGGCTCATCGTTCTGATAGTAGCCTGTCATCCAGTAGTAAGGCTTGTGGGTTGACGGGTGTTCGCACTCGTCAACTTCGTTACGCCAGTGCCCGTGTGCCATGCGGCAGTTGCGTATCTTGCCGTTCCATTCTTTGGGCATGTTGATGTTCAGGCATACATATCGTGGCAGGCCGTCCTGTAGCAACTTCCGGGTTACCTTCTTCACTATCGGTTCCATGTGTCGGAACTCTGCGTCGTCGCTGTAGTCGCATAGTGAGAATGCGACAGACGGTATGCCTTTTATGGCTCCTTCCACCACTATGCCTACCGTGCCGCTGTAGTGGGCGTTGGTGCTGGCGTTGTCTCCGTGGTTTATTCCGCCTATCAACAGGTTTGCTTTTCGCGGGCATATCTTGGCGTATGCCATCTTTACGCAGTCCACCGGAGTGCCGGAGCAGCTCCACACGTCTATCGTTGTTCCCTGATACTCTTCGTGTCTGCGGTGCTTCAGTGTCAGTATAGTGGTGCTGAAGGCTCTGGAATATCCTGAGCGTGCACTCTCCGGAGCGCATACTATTATGTCTCCGGTGCCTTTCAGCATCTCTATCAGGCAGTTGATGCCTTTGGCCTGATAGCCGTCGTCATTGGATATGAGTATGAGTGGTTTCATCCTTCGGTTTGATATTTGCTGCAAATTTACGAAAAATATTAGCATTGCGCAAGAAATGCGGATGTTTTTTCACGTGCTGTTTGTGACTTTCCTCCGAAGACGCGAGTGTCAGTTGGGGGTAGTGTGACGCGTTTGGAGGTCGTTCTTTTCGGCGACATAACTGTGTCGTGAAAGGGGCGTTGTCCGTTCCGCTCTGTAATCGCACCCAAATCGTTGTGTAAAGGCATTGCGATTGCAGTGTAATCGCAATGCGATTGTGTCGTAATTGTGCTGCGATTAAAATGGTGCGTGTAATGTGCTGTAAATCAGTTGGGATAGTTGTGTGGGTATGGAAGGGTATGGCGACCGGGACATAACAGTCGGTTTCATTATGATTAGTGCCCTGCGTGAGCGTCAGCCCGCCTGCTGTTATGTGAATATAGGAACTTGACGGCTATGTGAACAAAATTGTATCTTTGTTTTGTAGTTTCAAAAATAAATTGTATTTTTGCAACGGAAATATTCAAATAGAACTATTCTTTATGCTGCAAGTTGCCAACCCTATATATGATACAGTATTCAAATACCTTCTTGAAGACCAGCGTATAGCCAAGACTATCTTGTCCGCATTGCTGAAAAGGGAGGTGGTGAGCGTCAGCCCGCGCCCTCATGAGTATACCAACAAGGAGCGGAATAATATATCAATGTTCCGCATTGACTTTGGAGCCGAGGTGCGTCAGGAGGACGGTTCTTTGAAATTGGTGTTGATAGAGTTGCAGAAAACATGGCTCGAAACGGAGACACTGCGCTTCCGTCAGTATCTTGGTACGCACTATGCAGACCCTAACAATATATCCAAAGAGGACAATCCGGAAGGGTATGCCATACCGATGGTGGCCGTATATGTGCTTGGTCATCGGGTAGGCGATATTGAGGAGCCTGTGCTTTACGTCAATCACGAGTCATACGACTATAATGGTAATGTGGTAACCAAGGGCTTGCCTAACAAGTTTGTGGACAGCCTCGTTCATAGTAGCATTTGAGTTCAGATACCGCTTCTGCGCGGTCAGCTGAATAACCGTTTGGATAAGGTCTTGAGTGTTTTTGACCAAAGAATGAAAGACAAGGACAATCAGCAGGTTATAAATATTGATGAGGCTAACTATGAGAATGACTCCGACATGTTATACATCATAGACCGCCTTATAAAAGCTTCGTGTAACGCAAAGGTACGTAAGGAGATGACAGTGGAAGATGAGTTTTTCTCAGTTATAGAAAACCGTGATACCGCCATAATGATGCGTGATAAGAAGATTGCCGAGCAAGATAATGTGATTGCTGAGCAGGGCAGTAAGATTGCCGAGCAGGGCAGTAAAATTGCCGAGCAGAGTAATATGATTGCCGAGCAGGGCAGTAAAATTGCCGAGCAAGATACTTTATTACGTTCAATGATTAGGTGGATGTTGGACAACGGTATGTCCGTTGATGACATCGCAAGGCAGATTGGGAAAAGTGTAGAGGAGATAAAGGCGTTGTCGTAAATAATAATGGCTCTTGTTGTAATGATGATTGCTTATCCGATGAGCTTCAGATAGTCGTTGTATAGTCCCTGTTTTATTCTTCCACATGCTTTATTGCACTCCAAACAATATACCACCTCGGATGCTACGTGTCCGTGATACTGTCTTTGCCGATGTATTATCCCATGATGAATGGCGTGAAGAGGTTAGGCAAGGCAAGATGTTTGGCGCACTTGTAGTGACCGGAACCGCTGAGGTCTTGTTGCGTTGTTCCGCTGTTCTTCATGATATTGGTGGTGTAAAGGTGTTGTTTGCCTACTCCGGGCAAATCCTTGAACGCAGCGATTGGCCCGGTTATGTGCCGGCAATATTCGACTATCTGCAGCCGGATGGATATTTCAAACGCCATGAGGCGGATATAACCGCATTGAATCGGAATATTGATGACATGCGGCAATCGGCGGCCTTTGCGGACGCTCTTTGTGCGCTTGCGGTCGTAAAAGAGCGTGGTGACAATGAGATAGCAGCATATAAGACATTTATTAAAAACAGCAAAGATACTCGAACGGTGCGGGAGGCGCAGTTCCAAAACGCCGAATTACGGCGCATTAAACAGCGTATTGCTGCCGATGTGTCAGTTGCTCAGGCTGTTGTTGACTCTTTTGAAACGGAGATTAAGGCCATGAAAGAGGAGCGACATAAACGCTCGTGCGCCCTGCAACGGTGGCTCTTTACGCAACATCGACTTACATTGCCAAAGGGAGAACAGCGCTCGTTGTTGCGTGTCTTTACGGACTATGCCTGCCACACAGGCAGTAAACGGCTGTTACCACCCTCAGGAACGGGGGAGTGTTGTGCTCCACGGTTGCTGAATTACGCTAACACTCATGGCTTGAAGCCTGAGATTATGGCCGAATTCTGGTATGGTGACTCCCCGAAAGGAGAAGTCCGCCACCACGGACAGTTCTATGAGCCGTGCCAATCAAAGTGTGTTCCCATATTGTGGGCAATGGAGGGATGCCCCACACCTGATGCGGAGACACGGTTGTCGGAGCCTGCTCCGGCTGTTTTTCCTACGTTATTGTATGAGGATGCTTGTCTGATTGCCGTCAATAAGCAGGCCGGTATGTTGTCGGTGCCGGGTAAAGTCGCCCGTCAGAATGTGGAGGATGTGTTGCGGATGATGCGCCCCGATTGCCGGTTTCTGAAGATGATACACCGCTTGGACATGGATACCGGCGGAATAATATTGGCGGCTAAAGACCCCGAAACATATATGGTAATGCAGAAAATGTTTGCCTCTCATAATGAAGTGGATAAACAATATATTGCCATTCTTGCCTGCGGAGAGCATGAAAACGCTGTTTCTGCAGGCGATAGCGGAGAGATAGCGATACCATTGTCCTCCGATGACCTTAACCGTCCACGACAACGGGTGGACTATACAAAAGGAAAGAGAGCGTTAACACGTTACAAATTCATACCGCCTTTGTCCGTTTCTGCCTTTGAAAGCGTCTTTGGCTGTTCCGTTCCTGACGATATTGTCGCCGGCAACGGTAGCTTTCGCACTGTATTGTTAACCCCGCTCACCGGGCGTACGCATCAGTTACGTCTGCATTGTGCCCATCACGACGGGCTGGGCATGCCGATTTTAGGTGACGCCCTCTATGGTAACGTAGCGGCGGAGAGGATGTTTCTGCAAGCCTGCAGGCTGACGTTCCGTCACCCTATGACCCAAATGATAACGACAATCCAAATACCATTATGCTAAAAAAGACTACAATTCTGACATCATTGCTGGCCCTTGTCACCGTAATGGCTCCCGCTCAGAGCCGTAACCCTATCATTACAGACGCTTATTGCGCCGATCCGTCGGCACATGTCTTTGGAGATACGCTGTGGGTGTACCCAAGTCATGATAAGGACGATGCCGTATCATTTTCTATGGAGGACTACCACGCTTATTATACCACCGACATGAGAGTGTGGCATGATGCCGGTGTTATCTTCAATCCGTTGCGACAGACCACTTGGGCCAAAAGCGCTGCATGGGCACCGGATTGCGTTTACCGTAATGGTAAGTATTATTTGTATTACCCTACGGACAAACGGCATATCGGTGTGGCTGTGTCCGATACGCCATACGGGCCTTTTTATGACCCTATCGGCAAGCCATTGCTGTCTATTGACAGTCCCGGTGTTGTGTGCGACAGGGACTTTATCGACCCGGCCGTGTTTATTGATGACGATGGACAGGCTTATCTTTTTGCCGGACAGAATACTGTCTGTTGCGTAAAGCTGAATGAAGATATGGTGTCTTACGATGGGAATGTGCACATAATACAGGGCGTTAAGGACTTCTTTGAGGCCGTATGGGTACATAAGCGCAACGGCATATATTATATGTCANACTCTAATAGCCNTNTCTGTGGACNCGAACCGTGTATAGCATATTGCACGAGTACNTCNCNAATGGGGCCTTATACCTATCGTGGTGTGCTGCTTGATCCGGTCAGCAGCGGTACAAACCATCACTCAATAGTAAACTATAAAGGACAGGATTATCTGTTTTACCATACCGCAGACATCTCCCGCACACTCGCACCGCGCAATCATTGCGGTGTGCGCCGTTCGGTTTGTGTGGATTCTTTGTTCTATAATCCGGACGGAACGATACGGAAAGTGAAGCAGACCGTGAACCCGGACCGCCTGACTCTTGCCGATATAGCACCCCGCCGCCGTGCTGCTTTGTTGGCAGGAGCGGTGCGTGAGGTGAAGATAGAGAACCGCACCATGATGTTTTCCGGCAATCACTCACGCAGGGCATTACAGGCTTTGATAGACAGTTGCTCCGCCATTGGAGGCGGAACGGTGTGTGTTCCCGCCGGAGAATATATGATGGATGGGCCTTTGGAGATGAAAAGCGGCGTGCGGTTACATCTGCAGGACGGCGCAACGCTTACCTTCTCGCCCAATCCCGATGACTATTTGCCTGTGGTATTGACGCGCTGGGAAGGTACGGAACTGTACGGACGCTCGTCCATGATACATGCTTTCGGACAGACAAACATTGCCATTACCGGCGAAGGCACGGCTACAATCAACGCCAATGGTGGCGTGATGGCCCGCTGGGGCATGCCGATCGGCACTGAGGAGTTTGAGGAAAATGTGCATGGCACACACGGAGAGACTCCCGAAATGCCTGATGTTAACCGTTTAAGGCAAATGGGTGACGATCTCATTCCGCTCAAAGACAGGGTGTTTGGCAAAGGAACCCGCCTGCGTCCGTGTGCCATTGAGCTGAACAACTGCCGCCGTATCCTTATAGAAGGAGTGACATTGCAGAACAGTCCCTTCTGGTGTATACACCCATTGTATTGCGAAGACGTGACGGTGCGCCGCGTTACCATTGATTCCCACTTCCCTAACAACGACGGTTGTGACCCGGAATCAAGCCGAAGGGTCCTGATTGAGGATTGTACGTTCCGCACCGGCGATGATGCCGTGGCCATAAAGTCGGGGCGTGACGCTGACGGAAGACGTGTGGCACGTCCCTCTGAGGATATAATCATAAGGCGTTGCCGTTTTTATAGCAAGTGCAACGGGCTGTGTATCGGTTCCGAGATGTCCGGAGGTGTTAAGGGAGTGTATATGTATGACATTGAGATTGGCGATGTAAAGAACGCCTTGCTGTTCAAATCCAACCTTGATCGTGGCGGATTCATAGAGAATGTCTATGTCGATTCTGTCAATATACAGAATGTTGCGGGTGCCGTCTTGCGTTTCGAGACAAACTATTTCGGTTATAGGGGAGGCAATTTCCCTTCTCGATACACTGATTTCACCATAAGTAATGTCAATGCCCGTTCTGCCGCCGCATACGCAATCTATTATGATGGCAATGCCGCTGAGCCTATAAGCCGTATCTCTGTCAGCAATTTTAATGTCATGTCGGCGCCGCATCCTTATTATTTGTATAAGACTCAAGATTGCACTTTCAGTAATTGTACGGTCAATGGCAGCTTGCTGCCTGCCGTATTGCCCGAGAGTAAGGAACGCCAGCAGTGCGATGTGTGGTGACTCTTCCCGATGTTTGCGGGACATATCCCAATGCTTTTGCGCTACTTCCTGAACACTAATTTGAGGATAGTGAACTGCACAAGCATTGCGATACCCATAACAACAATTGGCGCTATGAGTCTGTGTATGCCCATATACATACACGCAGAGAACAGGATTATGTGCAATATGAAGTTAATCGCATGGCTGCCTGAGAACCCTATGAACCTACGCAGGGTAGGAGCGGCACGGAATGTGAACCTGCAAGTGAAGTAGAAGTTAAAGGCAAAGCTGACAATGTAGCCTGTTGCGTATGCAATGCTTGTGGCGGTGGCCTTTGTCATCAGTCCGGTTATACAGGCGATGTAATGGTCTATGGCAAGTATCAGAGCCAGATACACCCCGTAGTGTATGGCGGCGGACGCGCAACCGTTTATGATAAACCTTATGAACTGAGCCTTGCCGGCATCGCCTTCCTTTATATCGTGCAGTAATGACATGGTTGTTGTTTTGCCACAAAATTACGAACATTTTCCATTGTGACAAAATTTTTGCCTGTATAATTTAGAGAATGCCATATTGCGCCGTCGCTTTCTTGGTGGTTTCCGTTAAAAGACTTAATTTTGCAACAGCAACAACNTTTNCCNGTTTATATACNATNATTTAACAAACCAATGTTACGACTATGATTCTTACGGCTGACAGCGGAAGCACGAAGACCACATGGCTGCTGGAAAACGGCAGCCATTCGGTGCTGTTCCATACACAGGGACTCAATCCCTTTCATCAGACAGAGGCGGAGATGGGGCGTATTATACGTGAGGAACTTCTGCGGCAGGATGCGTTTCCTGACGCTGACGGGGTGCAGACTGTATATTTCTATGGCGCAGGGTGTACCAAAGACAAGTCCCCTTTGCTCGCCGGCATATTGCGACAGATATTTGTCGGTGCCGCAACTGTTGAGGTCGGCAGTGATATGTTGGGTGCCGCCAGAGCGCTGCTTGGCTCGGAAGAGGGTATAGCATGTATCCTTGGCACCGGTGCCAACTCTTGTTTGTATGACGGATGTGGTATCATATCCAATGTCTCCCCAATGGGATATATACTCGGCGACGAAGGCAGTGGAGCCGTTATAGGCCGCACTTTCGTTAATCTTCTATACAAAGGAGGGCATGCCGACATGGTATCCGTTTTTGAAAAAGACTCCGGACTGACACAGACAGACATCATACAACGGGTGTATCGTGAGGCGATGCCTAACCGCTTTCTTGCCTCTTTAGCCCCTTATGTCAGGCGTTACCTCTCCGAAGAGTGGGTGGAGAGAATGGTAATAGACTGTTTCCGCCTGTTCTTCCGCCACAATGTGGCTCATTATGGCCGTCCGGACCTTCCTTGTTCGTTTGTTGGCAGCATAGCGTTCTATTTCGATAGGCAACTGCGTGAGGCCGCCAAGGCAGAGGGCTATGCCGTGAGTGTGATACGTAAAGAACCGTTGTGATTTCTCGCAACGGTTCTTTACGTATTTCTTTTATTCCCATTTCTCGGTGCTGGTGGCACCGAAATTACTTAAATTCATTGTCACATAGTAGAATTCCTCGTTGCTGTCGTCAGGCGATCCCACGCTGACTACAAAGCGCAGGTTGTTACCCGCGGCCTTGTCGAGGTTCATGCCGAGCAGCACACCGTTCTCGTTGAACTGCTCAGGCAATGCCGGTGCGAAGTTGGCCTTGCTGAAAGTCTTGCGGAAGAATACCGAGCCGTCGGTGCGATATACCGTTAGGCGTATCACGTTGTCATGATATTTCACTCCGTGGTTCTCTACTATCGCAAGCGAGTCGCTTGCCTCCCTTACGATGTTGTAGGTATATTCCGCCCCGCCTATCCATTTCACCGAGCCGTTTCTTTCGTCAGTCTCCATGCGTTGCGGGGTGTCTTGTGGCTTCTCTATGACCTTCTCCACTATGATGTCTTTTTCAGTTCCCTTTTCTTTCTTGCATGAACTGAAGGCGAGTGACATTATTGTCGCCATTATAATAAGGTGGCAGATTCTTTTCACAGTATGTTGTTATTGTTGGTTAATGATTGTGTTTCGTTAGAAATATTTGGGGCTGTAGGCCGTGAACGGAATGCTTCCTTCTTTATACCTACAACCCCAAATCTTGTGTGTGAGTCGTTATGTGACTTATTTTGTTACTCTCTCGATATATTTGTCAATGTCTTGAGCGGCGGCGCTGTTTACATATTTGTTCTTGATGTCATTGTATATAGCGAGTGCATCGGCGGTCTTTCCCTGACTTTCGAGCAGTCTTGCGGCCTGTATCAGGAATGACGGTGAGAGACTGTTGTTGACACCCTCCTCCGATTCGCTGTCCGCCATGCTTGCCGCTTTCTTCAATGTGCTGATGGCCTTGTCTATATCGCCAGTGTGTGCCAGTGCGTTACCGAGCGCTGCTGTCGCGGCCGGGCTGATCATGGCGTCGCCTTGTGTTGAGAAGTCGTCAAGGTATTTCACTGCTTCCTGCCATTTGTTGAGGCTTGCGTAACACAAACCGGCATATAGCTTGGCCAGATTGGCGGCGTCTGTACCGCCGTAGTTCTCTATAACGGCCAGGAAACCCTCTTGTGTCTTGTCGCCGTTCAGCGCCTTCTGGTAGTCGTTTTGCGCAAAAGCGTCCTGCGCTTTCGCTATGGCTGTGGATGCCTTTGTCTCACGCGGGCCTGCAACGAATGTGTTGTAGACCACGATACCTGCTATGATTACCACCACTGCCGCTACAGCTATGAGTATCTGCTTGCGGAATTTCAGGAATAACTCCTCCTGTTTGTTGAGGCTCTGCTCCTGTGCAGCGGCCTCATTGATTTTTGAATTTGCCATTTATATTTTTCTTTTTCGTTTACGTTAATATTCGGTTCAGACAGGATGCGTTTCCGCATCTCGCATGTAACTGCGCTGCAAAGTTAGTATATTTTTTTGAAAAAAAAGAAACATTCCGGTGTTTTTTCAAGGCTATAATGCAATTTTGAGGCCTGAATGAAGATTAAATACGTAAGTTCGGTATTAAGGAAACAATAATATGTGTAGAGATAATATCTGTATTTCATTAGTGGCATCACTCTGTACGAATGCAATATCTCAGTCGATATAGAATGAAAAAAGCGTAAAATACCGCGATAAAGCACTCTTTTAGTGTGTGCGATGCAGGAGACATACTTCCGGTATGGCTGTGCCGCTGCGGCAATGTTTTTGCCGGCTGTCTGTAATCGCAGTACGATTGCATTATAATCGCATTGCCTTTACACTGTAATCGCGTTGCTTTTACATCGCAATCGCAGTGCGATTACAGTGCTGTTGGTAAATGTTTGAGTATCAATGTATATTTTGCGTAATCGGGAACTTTTCCGGCTGGCTGCTTGGAATGGTACGTCTGCTTCCGACAATTGCCAGGCATCCTAATAAGGTTAAAATTTGATAAAAATACTATATAAGTTTTGTTGCGTGTCATTGTTTTTTAGTATCTTTGTAAACTATATTAGTAATTCTGTAAAAACATNGTTATATGGAATCCTNNGTTTTTTGCGGGGGGGGGAATTTCAGGCTTNCCTNNAAACGGTAAACATGATGTTAAAAATGATAATGATATTAATATAATGGGCAATAACGATTACAGTAGGTACAGTTTTATTCTGACTTTCCTGACGTTAGCCATAGATTTGGTCATCTGTGTGATAACGTATTTGTTCTTTTGCCGGCAGTTTTTTGATATTTATAGTATCAGGTCACTGCAGTCGGCCCTACTGATTGCTGTACTATATTCGTTTTGTCTGATACAGGGCGGTGTGGTATTGCACAGGCGGAAAGTCATGGATTTCAACGTCTTCATGATAATTATGCGCAATACAGTGCTGTTTGCGGTGCTGTCTGCGTTGCTGTTGAAGTTGGGACGCTTCCTGACCTTGCCTATCTTGTGGCTGTTGCTGTATTATCTGGTTGTGGGCATACTCTCCTTAACGTTCCGTTTTACGTTGCGATACTTTGTCAAGAAACTGAGAATGACGAAGAGGTTCATACGCCATGTGGTGTTTGTGGGAACATCAAACAACAATGTTAACCTTCTGAGGGAGATGGGTAACACGATAGATCATGGTTTGGTTGTGGACGGATATTTTGATGATGCGCCTTGTGACGATATGCCTGAGGACTGCCCTTATCTTGGCAAACCGGATAATGTTATAAAGTATCTTGAGGAGAATGCTACTGTGACAGAGGTGTATTATGGCAAAGCGCCGATAGGTGGGGAGGAGTCCCGGAAACTGATACGATACTGTCTGAACCATATTGTGCGCTGTTATATAGTGCCGAATGTGGAGGATAGCTTCCGCCAGCGTATGTATTATAACACTATCGGCAGCGCGGTCTATCTCAGTTTCTTCCGTGATCCGCTGATGAGCGTGGAAAACAGGTTGCTGAAACGGGCTTTTGATGTCGTCGTATCGTCCATATTCCTCGTGACACTGTTTCCTATCGTGTTCCTGGTTGTAGGCATAATATCGTCCATTACCATGCCGGGGCCGATATTCTTCAGACAGAAGAGGACCGGCGTTAACGGTAAAGACTTCTATTGCCTCAAGTTCAGAAGCATGAAAGTGAACAAGGAGGCGGACAGCATGCAGGCTACAAAGAATGACCCCCGAAAGACAAAATGGGGCAATATCATGCGCAAGACGAATATAGACGAGCTTCCGCAGTTTATAAATGTGCTGATGGGCGACATGAGTGTGGTTGGCCCACGGCCGCACATGCTCAGACATACGGAAGAGTATTCGCAGCTTATTGATAAGTACATGATGCGTCACTTCATCAAACCTGGCATAACGGGATGGAGTCAGGTGACAGGCTATCGTGGAGAGACAAAGGAATTGTCTCAGATGGAGGGGCGTATACGGGGTGATATATGGTATGTTGAGCACTGGAGCATTTGGCTTGACATGTATATTATGTTGAAAACAATAGCGAATCTTATCATAGGCGATAAGAATGCCTATTAACTACTAATACTTTTTTATGAACAAGAAATTTATTGCATTATCTTTTTGCGCTCTTACCATGATGCAGGCTTGGGCTGTGCAGGTTAAAGAGAAATTGAACCGCGCGCCGGTGGCGGTGACGACAAAAACGGGTGTTCTCGTGTCTTGGCGTTCGCTTACATCCGATGCTGACGGCACATCGTTTAATGTTTACCGTGATGGGACGGCAATAGCTAAGGCGGTTACGAGCAAGACCAACTGGCTGGACAAGTCGGGTAAGGCAGACGCTACCTATAAGATAGAGACTGTGGTGGACGGAAAAGTTGTTGAGACGAACGAGGTGAAGCCCTGGGGCAATATGTTCACTACGATAAAGGTGAACAGACCGGCGCCGAAGGCTGCGGCAAATGGTTCGTTAGGCTACTATCGCCCGGACGATATCAGCGTTGGTGACCTTGATGGCGACGGCGATTATGAGCTTGTTCTGAAATGGATGCCGAGTAATCAGCAGGATAATGGCTATAACGGCTATACGTCACCATGTATCATTGACGCGTATCGCATGGACGGAACGCAGTTGTGGCGTATAGACCTTGGACTGAATATACGCTCCGGCAACCACTACACGCAGTTCCTTGTTTACGACTTTGACGGCGATGGCAAGGCGGAGGTGATATGCAAGACGGCTCCGGGTTCAAAAGACGGCAAGGGAGAGTATGTCAGCAAGGCCGGTAGAGAGGCCGCTGTGACGGGCGTGGACAATAGCAAGGTGTATGTGAACAGTAACGGACGCATCAGNGGCNGTGAGGAGTNCCNTACCGTNTTCNACGGGCNGACGGGTGCGGCAATGNATANTATATTCTATTCCCCGGGGCGTTCCGGGGCTAATTTCCCCGCTGCTGCGACAGCATACAGCTCAAACGTGTGGGGAGACAGCAACTATAACCGTGGTAACCGTTACAATGCGGCGGTGGCATACCTGGACGGTGTGGACAAATTGCCGTCGGCTATTATGCAGCGCGGATATTATACACGCTGCTATCTGTGGGCGGTGGATTGGAATGGAACCGTTCTCTCAACCCGATGGCTGCATGTAGGCACGGGAGCCAGGGCTTGGACGGTGTATGACGCGAGTGGTAAGTCGCAGGGATATGGCACTGATGGCTCCAGTTTCGGGCAGGGTGTGCATGGCATAAGTGTTGGCGATGTTAACGGCGACGGGTATGATGACATTGTGACCGGCGGCGCTACGGTGGACCATAACGGCAGGTTGCTATGCTCAACGGGGCTTGGACACGGTGATGCCATACATCTGGCAGACCTCTGTCCGGACCGTCAGGGACTGGAGATAATGATGCCGCACGAGGATAGCCCATACGGTTATGACGTGCATGACGCCACAACGGGAGAGAGAATTGTATATGCTACAAGTTCCGGTGACAACGGACGCGGATTGGCGGCGGACTTCATTCCTGCCAACAATGGATATGAGTTCTGGTCGTCTGCAGACAATAATGTCTATTCTTGCTCTACAGGCAAGGTGTTGATGGGAAGTAAGCCGGATGTGAATTTCCGCATATATTGGACCGGCGACCCTTATGATCAGACCTTTGATGGGCGCTATGACAGCAGTACCGGAAAATGCGCGCCGCGTATACGCGTCTATAACACGGCCAAGAAGTCTATATCTTTGTTGCAGGATTTTACGGCATACGGAAATCCGTCTACCTGTAATACGACAAAGGCTACACCTTGTTTGCAGGCTGACCTGTTGGGTGACTGGCGTGAGGAAATTATAATGTATCAGCATGAGGACGACTATTCGGCTGACTACTGTACGCTGATGGTGTTCTCTACGCCTGAAGAAACGAAATATAAGGTGCCGTGTCTGATGGAGGATCATCTGTATCGTATGGGTATAGCATGGCAGAACTCATCTTATAACCAGCCGCCTCACCTTGGATATAGCCTTCCGGATTATCTTGGTGTGAACGGGGCTACGTATGTGACGCAGACCGTTAGCAATGCTCCTGCGGCTCCGGTTATCGTTAGTCCGGATGATCCTGAGGGTACAATGGCTGAGAAACTGGCGCTGCCATCGTCTGATAAGGCTACGGTTGAGGGTATATGTTATGGCGCAGGTGCCAATGGGGAACTGACAGCGTCTAAGTCTGGCGAGTATATCAAGATGCGTACCGGTAATAATGGTAATACAATTACATTCACAGTTAATCCAGGTTATGTCATTACAGGCATAAAGGTTGAGGCTTATAGCAACAATGCTTCTGCCGTGGCTGATCGCTCCATTACTCTGACAGACATCTTAGTGGACGATGCTACGGCCTCGGTGCTTGACGCCCCGGTTGTATTTCCCGGAGGTACGGCAGGCCGAACCCCTGCGACGGCTGAGGCGACGAGTCTGAATGCCACATCTAAATTGGTGTTGAAATTTGACAATTCGCTCATAACGTCAGGTGATATTGATTCCGCGGGAAAGAACAAACAGATTATGGCTATGGTGACATTCACATACGTAAAGGCTACTGCTGTAGGTGATGTTCAGGCTGTTCCGGCTATGCGGCAGGATATAATATATGACTTGTCTGGACGTAAGGTTGTCACTCCTGTTGGCGGTAAGGTGTATATTAAGAATGGAAAAGCGGTCGTGATAGAGTGATATTATAATACAATATTTATTCTGACAGAACAGAGGCATGGCGGTTACACGACTGTCATGCCTCTGGTTTTATATATATTATGATGGTGTGATGGGCCTTGCGGTGTGGTATTATATAAGAAAGGTGTAGGCCTAAAAAGAAAAAGTCTGAACAATGCCGATGTTCAGACTTTGATTGTGTTGGGATACCCGGACTCGAACCAGGAAAGGCAGGACCAGAATCTGCAGTGTTACCATTACACCATATCCCAATGTCGTGTTGAAGAGACGAGCGTTGAAATATCGTTCCCTCATCTTTTCGAGTGCAAAGGTACTGCTTTTGTTTCATATAGCCAAATTTTTTTGCTTCTTTTTTCTGTAAAAAGCAAAAAAAATAGCTTGTTAGACGAAATAGGCTGGAAAAAGGTCGCACGGATATTGGCTCCGGGATTGGTTGTTATGGTGTAGGGGAGTGATGTTATATAGCCGGTGAGTGCTTCGCTATTTTGTATAAATTGGCAGGATATGCGTTGAATCTGAGGTCGGATAAGAGCTGAAAATGTTGATTTTGTCGCATGTAAGGTTACTCTGTTGTGTCATTATGTCACAATTTGTCAGCATTAAGGCGTTATAGGTAATGTGGCACGGCCATTGCAATAATAAAGAGCGTAACGGTGTTGTAGCATTATATATGATAATGTGTCGGCATCGGAACGGTAATAAGAATAATAACAAACATAAAAAATAATACGACTATGGGAAAGATTATTGGTATTGATTTGGGTACAACAAACTCATGTGTTGCCGTTTTTGAGGGCAACGAACCGGTTGTAATTGCTAACTCTGAGGGCAAGCGCACCACGCCGTCTGTTATCGGTTTCGTGAAAGAAGGAGAGCGTAAGGTGGGTGATCCGGCCAAGCGTCAGGCTATTACAAATCCGAAGAATACGGTGTTCTCTATCAAGCGCTTCATGGGAGAGACTTATGAGCAGTGCTCAAAGGAGGTTACACGTGTTCCATATACGGTGGTAAATGAGAACGGTTATCCTCGTGTTGACATTGACGGACGTAAATATACTCCTCAGGAAATATCCGCTATGGTGCTGCAGAAGATGAAGAAGACTGCGGAGGATTATCTCGGACAGGAGGTGACGGACGCTGTGATTACAGTCCCGGCGTACTTCTCTGACTCGCAGCGTCAGGCAACAAAGGAGGCCGGACAGATAGCCGGACTGAACGTGCAGCGTATTGTTAATGAGCCGACAGCGGCGGCATTGGCTTATGGTGTGGACAAGGCCAATAAGGATATGAAGATTGCGGTGTTCGACCTTGGTGGCGGTACATTCGATATTTCAATCCTTGAGTTCGGTGGCGGAGTGTTCGAGGTGCTGGCAACCAATGGTGATACTCACCTTGGTGGTGATGACTTCGATCAGGTTATCATCGACTGGCTGGCTAATGGCTTTAAGGCTGACGAGGGCATAGATCTCACAAAGGATCCGATGGCTATGCAACGCCTGAAAGAGGCTGCCGAGAAAGCGAAGATTGAACTGTCAAGTTCTACGTCAACAGAAATTAATCTGCCTTATATCTCAGCAGAGGGTGGAGTGCCGAAGCACCTTGTTAAAACCTTGACACGCGCTCAGTTCGAGCAGTTGGCACACGGCCTTATTCAGGCATGTCTGGTGCCTTGCCAGAACGCTATGCGTGATGCTGGTCTCTCAACCTCAGAGATTGATGAGGTGATACTTGTAGGTGGTTCAAGCCGTATTCCCGCTGTGCAGGCTATTGTAAAGGAATACTTTGGCAAGGAGCCTTCAAAGGGCGTGAATCCGGATGAGGTAGTGGCCGTAGGAGCTTCTATTCAGGGTGCTATCCTAAATAAAGAGGCTGGTGTCGGTGACATAGTATTGCTCGATGTGACACCTCTTACTCTTGGTATCGAGACAATGGGTGGTGTGATGACAAAGCTGATTGATGCAAACTCTACGATACCTTGTAAGAAGTCTGAGACTTTCTCTACTGCCGTAGACAACCAGACTGCTGTGACAATCCATGTACTGCAGGGTGAGCGTCCGATGGCCGCGCAGAACAAATCTATTGGTCAGTTTAACCTTGAGGGTATTGCTCCGGCTCGCCGTGGGGTGCCGCAGATTGAGGTTACATTTGATATTGATGCCAACGGTATACTCAATGTGTCTGCCAAGGATAAGGCAACCGGCAAGGAACAGCAGATACGTATCGAGGCCTCTTCCGGCCTTTCTGAGGAGGAAATCAACCGTATGAAGGCCGAGGCGGAGCAGAATGCCGCTGCGGACAAGGCTGAGCGTGAGAAGATTGACAAACTAAATCAGGCTGACTCCATGATTTTCTCAACAGAGAACTTCATGAAAGACAACGCTGACAAGGTTCCGGCAGAGGATAAACCGGCCATTGAGGCGGCTATCCAGAAGTTGAAGGACGCTCATAAGGCACAGGATATGGCTGCCATTGATGCTGCGACAGCCGAGTTGAACAATGTTATGCAGGCTGCATCTCAGAAGATGTATCAGGCCGGTGCACAGCCGGGTGCAGGCGCAGGACCTGATATGAACGGCGCAGGTGGTCCTTTCGGCGGTGCCAACGCACAGCAAGGCCCCCAGTCTGGTCAGTCATCCGCTCAGCAAGATGCGCAGGACGCAGACTTTGAGGAGGTGAAGTAGGACAATGTAAGAATACGAATAGGAAATCATAGAAGAAGCGTGTGGCTCAATGAGTTGTATGCTTCTTCTTGTTTGTGTCATGCAGTATAATGTTGTTATATATGGGCTTATATGCTGAAATACATCAAACGACCTGTCATAACAGGTTTTCTGAATANGGTAGGTCGTTTGTNTTATGTGTCAGTTCCAGCAGATTTATTCATGCCACGTATCATGTGGCGAGGGGAACCGAGAAGTGCACTCCTGGAGAATATGGACAGTAAGTAAGAGTGTATTAATATTCTGCTTGTCATCCTGAAGAGTGTCAAGTACTCTTCTTCTGTCATTTGATATTTGTCCTTGAACGATCATGCACCTTTCGCGCAGTTTTTCCGCATCTGTGAAATTGCCAGTTTGCANCATCTTGAGTGCTGCTTCGAAAAGGACGACTANCGTGTTTCGTGTACCAATGAANCNTTCATGCTAAGCAAGTGGGNGCGGTNCGAAATTGTTGCCTATGTGNTCACGCAGAGGGTCGTTGATTCGTTTCANNCAATAGNGCATCTGCTGACAGGAGTTGATGCCGAGGACATACCACGTATTGCGCTGCATTACAGTCAGGGTGCAAGCCGTCGCATGGCGACAATCTCGCGTCTGCGCTGGCGTTTCAATTCTTTCTGCTCTTCGTCAATCTGTGAAGTCCATCGCCGCACGAATTTGGTCGAAGGTCGCATCCTCAGGCAAAAACATGGCATCACTGTTAAAGCGTGAGTCAATCTCCTTCCACCGACGAGGCACAAAACGCACGATGCCAGCTGCCATTTTAGAAGATGCTCGTATAAGCATACGTGCCATGGCCGACGAGCCGAACATTTCGTCACCCTTATCCTGTCTTGACAAATCGACACTTGTCTTCACCACGTTCTGCGCTTTCTTTGAGAAGCCCAACGACAGCACCACCGGTGACAACAGCAATCTTTCCTGTAAGATCAAACAAAACATTGTTATTCATAACTATTACTACTTAATTCCACACCTTAGATTATTGATTATTCTTATAAGCTCCTTAGTAACAAAAAGTCGGCCATGTCAAGCATGTTACCTGTTTTAGTGTCGCATTAGAAAACAAATGAATTTCTGAATGACATGGCAAAGATACAAATTAAATCTGAGAAGATAATATCTTTTGGAGACGTTTTTCTGTAAAAGAGTATTTGGACTCTTATATTTTGTTATCAGGATATCAAAAAACTTTAGGAAATTAGTCGCAATACAGATTTTTTTTGTAATTTTGCCCTCGGTTAGCATAGCTATTGTTGTTTATAATGCATAAGTTTAATACCTTAGAGTTATAACAGTTCTCGCTAATAACCAAACTATCAACGAACTAAAATTCGTTGAACTCAAGCTAAAGCCCCACACCGATACTGTTTGCAAAAATGGTGGAAGGGAAGGGGAAAATATAAAAAGGCGTTATTGACGCTCGGTTTCTGTTGTTGAAACTTCGAACACTTCAATGTCAGTTATGAAACCAGGCAACGATGATGCCCATGGGTATGTATGAGTCATACTCCCTTAGGCCTATTCTTTTGTAGAATAGGTGTGTAATGGGGTGTCCTTAAACATACGGTGTGGGGTCTCGTTGCTCGTTTCAACTGACGGGTAAGTTCGAAGACCTCAACAGCGGAGCGAGCAACAATGAGGCTCTACGCTTTTTATATTAGTTTAGCGCAAAGTTGCAAACAAAAAGTCTTTATTAATGAGTCTGAACCTTGGAGCCATAGGACACAAAACAACAAAAAATAATGAAAACAACAATTGCATTCATTCTCATGGCAATCGCTGTATTGCTAGGATTTCAAAACTGTGTCCCCGACCCCGACCCCTACAAACTTACGGTAACCACAAACGACTTTGACTTTAAGGCAATCAACCTTACCGTGGATAACGGCAAATACTCTGCTACAGGAATACTGGGAACCGTTAACAAGACGGAGAGTATTACAAGCAATGGTGAGACAACCACTTTCGACGAGACTAAAAAGTCCAATGAGCTTCCGGTGAGGGTTGGCGATGAAATTGCGATTCAATTCACTCCGTCATGTCCGGAACAGACGGAAGCATATTTCATTATGCCGGACAATACTACATACAAAGTGACTGCAAAAGCACCCACATTCAAATGGGTTGTTCCTGACAAATCCACTATCGGTAGGCGGATAACTGGTGAAACCCACTACGAAACAGAAAACTGCATCTACAACAGAACAGGAGCTATTACACTTGTTGCTTTAGAGTAATTAAATGAACTGAACATCATCNGCNCATTCCTATCATGTCGGCATTATTACAAATNTCAGCATTTGGGTTCAATAACAAACACCAATACGTTAAAATTCTTATGTGCTCCATTATTGAACATTATTCTCATGAGCGATGGAACGTCAAGAAAGGTAATGATTAGATAGTCTTAAACCTAATAGGTAAGAGGAATGCCATAACGTGGCTGTTATAAAAAGACTGCGGTGCCGTAATTACGGCACCGCAGTCTGGTGTAAATGGCAAACAAATCAAATTGCTTTCTGTCGCATACGTCAGCTTTCTTGTGTTATATTGAGAACTGCATACTCTCATGCGACTTTATAAAGTCCACCAGCTTTCTGTTTACTTTCACTCCCGGTAACTTGGAAACAAGTTTTATTGGTTGTGGACTGAGCTTGCTTTCGCGTATGTTAAAGGACAGTTGTGTGTTGCCAGGAGACTCTTTTATTATTGTGGTAAGGTCCTTCAAAGCGCTTCCCGTGCTTGGGACACCC
>WFLX010229521.1_pt1 | contig 29979 bp, 21 predicted proteins | sample 4967041 | NCBI WGS metagenome assembly WFLX01 (sample SAMN12857096, study PRJNA449069) | gut metagenome | isolation source: stool from male and female vole | host: Microtus ochrogaster | place: USA:Florida | collected 2017
CGGACTGCTGACAGATGCAGTACAGTATGCCTACTTCGTCTTCCTTGACAAAGGCCGTCTGCTCTCTAATGTCTCCATCGTCATGCAGAGCGATGACTACCAGCGCGCGGTGCAGCAGATGATGCCGGAGGTCAGCACAGACCAAATGCAGCAGGTCATCCAGTCGATGACCATTCGCGATATCATGGTAGAAGTTGTTGTCTTCAACATCCTCGCAGCTCTGCCAATATCATTGATGGCGACAATTCTTGCAACGATAAGGCCGCCACAGGGCAAAAGAAAGCAGTAAATCGAGTACCCTCCCACCCGAACACTGGAAACATACCGTAAACAGCCAAACCGCAACTGACATGGTGAATTATGATTTGAACATATCCGTAGTAGTGCCCCTCTACAACGAAGACGAGTCGCTTCCCGAGCTTTTCAACTGGATAAAGCGCGTTTGCGAAAGCAATGCCATCACCTACGAGGTAATCTTCGTAAGCGATGGCAGCACCGACCGCTCTTGGGACGTCATTGAACAGCTTCGGGCAGAGAATCCCGCCAACGTTCGCGGCATCAAGTTCCGCCGGAACTACGGCAAGAGTCCAGCGCTCTACTGCGGATTCAAGGCAGCGCGAGGCGAGGTGGTCATAACAATGGACGCAGACCTGCAAGACTCGCCTGACGAAATTCCACAGCTGCGGCGCATGATACTTGAAGAGGGCTACGACCTCGTGAGCGGCTATAAGATGAACCGCAGCCAAGGCGATCCCCTCTCTAAAACCATTCCCACAAAACTCTTCAATGCCACTGCACGGCAGGTGAGCGGCATTCACAACCTTCACGACTTCAACTGCGGACTAAAAGCATATCGCCACGAGGTGGTAAAGAACATCGAAGTCTTCGGCGAGATGCACCGCTACATACCCTACCTCGCCAAGAACGCCGGATTTGCCCGAATCGGCGAAAAACGCGTTCATCATCAAGCACGCAAGTTCGGGAAGTCGAAGTTCATGGGGCTCAACCGATTCGTTAATGGTTACCTCGACCTGCTTACGCTTTGGTTTCTGGACAGCTTCGGCCTGAAGCCCATGCATGTGTTCGGTTTTGTCGGCACACTGATGTTTCTGTTCGGCCTGCTGGCTGTCATGATAGTCGGCGCCACGAAACTCTACTGCCTTATGAGCGGCATACCTCACCCTCTCGTCACCGACAGCCCCTACTTCTACATTGCGCTCACCATGATGCTCCTCGGGACGCAGCTCTTCGTGGCCGGATTTCTAGGTGAGCTTATAAGTCGTAACGCTCCCGAACGCAACAACTACATGATAGAAAAAGAAATATGAGCGAACTGAGAAACAAGTTCAAGAGAATCGGAATTTCAGAACAATGAAGCATCTGTACAAGCTCATATCGGTTTTTTTTGCCTGTATGCTCGCCGTGGCCTGCGAATCGAACGACTGCACGCTCTACAACATGGTAAACATGTATGCCAACTTCTACAAAGACGGCATACCGCAGCGGCTCAACGATACGCTCACCATTACAGCCTGCGGCTCCGACTCCATCCTGCTCAACCGTGCCGTAGGAATGACCACTCTGACAATCCCACTCAGCTATTATCAGAGCGAAGACACATTGGTGCTTAGTGTCAGGGGTAAGGAGTTTTTGGTGCGCGACACGCTTTGGGTCAGCAAAACGAATCGGACACACTTTGAGTCGCCCGACTGCCCGACGACCTTCTTCCACGACATTACCGGCATCCGCTCAACGCACATCTTCATCGACACCGTCACCGTAACCCGCCCCTCCGTCAATTATGGTCAGACAGAAAATCTACAAATACATTTATCTGCTACTGATTAGTCTGGCTGTGTTGCCCGTCGCAGCACAACAAAAAGCCCCATCAAAACAGAAGGCTCCCTTCTTCAGCGGCATAGCAGTCAGTGCAGACCTTGTCGGCTTCATGATGAAAGCCATGGGAGCCAAGTTTGCCAACATGGAGGTGGCGGCCAGACTGAACATCCGCGAAAAATACTTCCCCGTGGCAGAACTTGGCATCGGCGACTGCAAACGCACGGGAGCGGAGAACGACAATGTGTTCAGCACCACCGCTCCTTACATGCGCATCGGCCTCGATTACAACTTCAACAAAAAGCCAAACGGCAACCGATTCTTCGGTATCGCACGATATGGCTTTAGCCGTTTCTCGTTCGACTTCGACAATGATTCCTTCACCGACCCCGTCTACGGAGTCTCACAACCACTGAGGCTACACGGACAGAAGGCCACAGCGCAATGGCTGGAGTTCGGCGTAGGTGTCGAGACGAAACTCTGGAGCATTGTGCGACTCGGGTGGAGCATGCGCTACAAAGCCCGTCTCAGCCTCGGGTGTCCGGAAGAAGGAGAGCCATACTTCATCCCGGGTTTCGGCAAGAACGATGGCAACGGATGGGGAGGAACGGTCAATCTGGCATTTGACATCGGCAAGTCTGCACGCAAGAGTGCAGGAAGACAAACTCACTAAACACGCAGGANAGATGGTCAATCAACTGGAGATATGGATGCTCGGCATGGCATTAGCAATGGACTGCTTCTCGGTGAGCACATCCGCAGCACTTGCCGCCAAACGANTCCTATGGAAACCAATGGTCATGATGNCCGTGTGCTTCGGCNTGTTTCAGGGCGGAATGACTGNACTCGGATTCCTCGGAGCCGCCACCATCAGCAACGCAGTCAGTAACCGAGCCAACTGGATAGCAGCACTTCTGCTGGCCTACATCGGCGGAAAAATGATATGGGAAAGCCTCCACAAAGGAGAAGAAAGCATGGATTCTGAAAGGATGTTCACCATGCAGCACATCCTACTGCTCTCCGTGGCTACGAGCATCGACGCACTGGCTGTCGGTATCAGTTTCGCATGCCTCGCAAATAACAGTTTCTCCATCATCATGCCTGCACTCATCATCGGGTTCTGCTCTTCCGCTTTCACCGTCATAGGCATCTGCCTCGGACTGCAAATAGGGAAACACATCAACTGGAATGCCGAACTGATAGGCGGTGCGGTGCTGATAGGCATCGGCATAAAAACACTCCTCAATTAGTCCTTCAACATGAAAAAAAGCATCATCATAATCTTCACCATCTGTGCCCTGCTCACGGGATTCGTCCTGAATGGCATGCAGCAGAAAAGAATAGGCGAATGGCATCAGCACGAAGGCATCATCTTCGGCACCGTCTATCATGTGAAATACCTTCACAGCAAAGACTTGCTGGAAGAAATAGAGGCCGAACTCCTGCAAGTTGACGCCTCACTCTCGATGTTCAACAAAGAAAGCACCATCAGCCGAATCAACCGCAACCAGACAGACGAAGCGGACGAGATGCTCGCAGAAGTGCTGACACTCTCCTGCGCCATCCACAAAACCACCGGCGGAGCCTTCGACCCCACGGTTGCGCCATTGGTCAACGCATGGGGGTTCGGGGTAAAAAGCGGACAGCTGCCCGACAGCACACAGGTGGATAGCCTTCGGGCTCTTGTCGGTCTCAACACCATTGCTCTCAAGCAAAACAGAATCAAGAAAAGCAACCCGCACACCATTCTCGACTTTAGTGCTATTGCAAAAGGCTTCGGTGTAGATAGGGTCGCAGGCGTGCTGCGCAAGCATGGCATCCAGCGTTTCATGGTGGAAATTGGTGGCGAAGTGGTGACGCAAGGATTGAACGACAAGGACGAGCCCTGGCGCATCGGCATCAACAAGCCCGATGACGATTCCACTTCAACACAGTCCGAATTGCAGGACATCGTGGCGCTCTCCGACCGCGCCCTTGCCACAAGCGGCAACTACCGTAACTTCTACATCGCCAACGGACGCAAGATAGCGCACACCATCAACCCCCTCTCCGGCTATCCCACTCAGCAGGACATCCTCTCCAGCACAGTCATGGCACCCTCCTGTGCAGAAGCCGACGCCTATGCAACGGCATTCATGGTGACAGGAATGGAGCAGGCTAAGCGCATCCTGCAACAGCAACCTCAGCTGCAAGCCTATTTCATCTATGCCGATGAGCTGGGGCGGTATCAGATTTGGTGCACCAGAGAGTTTGAAAACCTCATCATTAAGAACTAAGACCTCATGCCCAATCTGAGTACACGCTACGCACTGCTCACCAGACTGCCACTGCTGCAAGGCATCAGCAGCCATGAGTTGTTAGACTGGGAGGAAAGCATCCGACTTGATCTGGACAAGATGCCTGCATCGGAACAACCGATTATCCGACAACACGACACATGCAGCAGCATCATCTGTCTAATTGAAGGACAACTGTGGCGGAAGCACCGTTCTGCTGACGGGAAATACATTGCCTGCTCATGTCTCAACGCGCCGGCCATCGTCGAGCCGGACAGACTCTTCGGCCTGACGCCAACCTACGAACATTCATATACAGCAACAACGGACATCACGCTGCTCAACATCCGCAAACCCTGGCTGAACAGCCACCTGATGAAAAGCGAGGTGTTCCGCCTCAATCTCCTCAACTGCCTTTCTGCCCATGCTCAGAAGACAACGCTTGCACTCAAGCCGCAACAAAGTGCAACAGCAGAAGAGAGGCTCCGCCACCTGCTTGCCACCATCTTCTACGACTGCAAAGGACCGGCAGAACTCTTCATCCAGATGAAAGAACTCGCACGATACATCAGTGCCACACGCCTTTCCACATCACAGATTCTCAATCGGTGGAACAAGGAAGGAACCATCCGGCTCGGCAGAGAACACTTCCGCGTGCCGGACCTGCAAAAGCTGCTCAGCCAATAACAGCCCGAAGCGCACTTGCATGACAAAAACCGAAACAGAGCCATCTCGCTAAAACAACGAGGTAAAAACACAACAACAGGAAACTGCACACCACATCATGAATAATATCCTTCTCCAACCAAAATTCCAGACACTCCACGAAACAACGCCCTTCACCCGCATTGGTCTCGAAGATTACGAACCCGCCTTCATCGAAGCAATGAAGCAGGAAGACGATGCAGTGGAAGCAATCATAAACAACCCCGAGGCGCCTACGTTCCACAACACCATTGCCCCCTCCACCGGCCTACTGCTGGAACGCATCACCGGCATCTTCTTCAACTTGGTCAGTGCCAACACATCGGACGAGATGGACGCCTTGGCGCAGAAACTATCGCCACTGCTCACAGAACACTATTCTGCCATCATGCACAACAGCGCTCTCTTCGAGCGTGTGAAAAAGGTATGGGAGGCCCCGGGTCCACTCAACGTGGAGGAACGCGAACTTCTCCACGAGGTATATGACAACTTCACACGTTGTGGCGCCCTTCTCTCCACGGAGGACAAACACACCCTTGCCGCCATGGAGACAGAGCTGGCACAACTCGGCTTGCAATTCAACCAGAACGAACTGCGCCAGACAAACAGCTTCATGCTACACATCACGGACGCCGCCCAGCTTTCCGGCCTGCCCGACTCTACCAAAGAAGCCGCTGCACTGGCCGCCCAAGAAAAGGGCATTGAGGGATGGGCCTTCACACTGCATGCCCCCGTGTACATGCCCTTCCTCACCTACGCAGACAATCGCGAACTGCGCCGCCGGATGTACATGGCAAAGAACACCATCTGCTGCAAGGGCGATGCTTGCGACAACCGCGAAATAGTCCGCAGAATCGTCAACCTGCGCCAAGACATGGCAAAGCTGCTCGGCTACGACTGCTATGCCGACTATGCACTCAAAAAACGCATGGCACAAACCACGCGCCAGGTCAACGACCTCATCAGCCAGCTCTACAACGCCTATATGCCCGTTGCCAAGGCAGAAGCGGAAGAACTCACCGCCTTCGCCCGCGAAACGGAAGGTGCCGCGTTCGAACTCATGCCGTGGGACTGGAGCTACTACAGCCAAAAGCTCAAACTGCGCAAATACAACATCGACAGCGAAATGCTGCGCCCCTACTTCCAACTGCAAAACGTGAAGGACGGCATCTTCGGACTGGCCACAAAACTCTACGGCATTACCTTCCGGCNGCAACCTGACATTGAGCGCTACCACCCGGACGTCGAGGCATACGAAGTCTTCGATGCCGATGGATCCTTCCTCGCAGTCCTCTATGCGGACTTCTTCCCGCGCGCCAGCAAGCAAAGCGGCGCATGGATGACCGATTTTTGCGAGCAGTATGTCGATGAGGAAGGCAAGGACCACCGCCCGCATGTCAGCATTGTCATGAATCTGACAAAGCCCACCGCCGACAAACCATCCCTGCTTACACTCGGTGAAGTCNAGACNTTCCTGCACGAATTCGGNCATGCTCTGCACAGCATCTTCTCCANGNTNCACTATCGCGCCATGAGCGGAACGAACGTGCGCCGCGACTTCGTGGAGCTACCATCTCAGTTAATGGAGAACTACNCCGTNGAGCCTGACTTCCTGCATACCTTTGCACGCCACTACCAGACAGGAGCTCCCCTACCCGACAGCCTCATCGAAAGCATCCGTCAAAGCCGTAACTTCCACTGTGGCTACGCTTGCATCAGGCAGCTCAGCTTCTGCATGCTCGACATGGCCTACCATACNCTCACACAGCCACTCACTGACGACATACTGCACTTCGAGCGCCAAGCATGGAGNAGCACGCAGCTTCTGCCCGGCGTGGAGGGTACGAACATGAGCGTGCAGTTCTCCCACATCATGAGCGGCGGCTATGCGGCCGGCTACTATAGCTACAAGTGGGCCGAAGTGCTCGATGCCGATGCCTTCAGTCTCTTCCAAGAGAAAGGCATCTTCAATCCGGCCACAGCAGAAAGTTTCCGCAACGAAGTCCTCTCGAAAGGCGGCACCTGCGACCCCATGCGCCTCTACGTAAACTTCCGCGGAAAGAAACCCACCATAGAGGCACTCCTGCATCGCAACGGCATTCTCTCTCCCGAAGAAGGAGCGCACTCCAAACAGCGTGAGCTTGACCGGCGCTATCTGAGGATGGCCATGATATGGAGCGAAAACAGTTACTGCAAACGCCGTCAGGTGGGCGCACTTGTGGTGAAGGACAAGATGATTATCAGCGATGGCTATAACGGCACACCGGCCGGCTTCGAGAACGTCTGTGAAGAAGATGGCATCACCAAGCCGTATGTGCTGCATGCCGAGGCAAATGCCATTACCAAGATAGCGCGCAGCGGCAACAACAGCGACGGCAGCACGCTCTACGTCACGGACTCGCCCTGCATAGAATGCGCCAAACTTATTATCCAGGCAGGCATCAAGCGTGTGATATACAGCCGCGAATACCGCCTCACGGATGGTGTAGATTTGCTCCGCCGCGCCGGCATTGAGGTGGAATACCTCTCCCCAGAGAACAACTAATACAAGCACACAACATTCAAACCATGCCTGCCCTCTCCGGACAAAAGACAGAGAAAGGCGCTTATCCCAACCGAAACATGAACTCAGAAAACAAACATCGCTTCACTCCACTGCTCATAGCCCTCGGCACCATCGTTGGCATATTCATCGGTACCTTCTATACAAGCCACTTCTCGTCAGGCCATCTGAACATCATCAATGCCGGCTCGAATAAGGTGGGCTACATGCTGCAACTCATCGACAACAACTATGTTGACTCGGTTGACATAAACACGCTCATCGAAGGAGCCATGCCGAAGATTCTCGGCGAACTGGACCCGCACAGCAGCTACTTCGGTCCAAAAGATGCAGAGGAAGCGAGCGAGGACCTGAAAGGGTCGTTCAGCGGCATAGGCATACAGTTCACAATGGAAAAGGACACGGTGAACGTGATGTCGGTCATCCATGGCGGTCCCGCCGAGAAGGTAGGCATCGTGGCCGGCGACCGCATCGTGACGGCCGACAAGACATCGCTTGTCGGCATGAGCACGGACAGCGTCATGTCGAACCTGAAAGGGCCAAAGGGTTCAAAGGTCAAACTCGGCATAAAGCGCCACGGAACGAAGCAGCTGACATACTTCACTGTGGAACGCGGCGACATCCCCGTTGTCAGCGTTGATGCCTATTATATGATGGACGCCAAGACGGGCTATCTCCGTGTCAAGAACTTCGGAGAACAGACTTATGCTGAAATGCTTGTTGCCCTGGCCAACCTCAATGTGGAGGGAATGAAGCAACTCATCGTTGACTTGAGAGGCAATCGCGGCGGATACATGCACATTGCCATCCAGATGGCCAATGAGTTTCTCCCCGGAGGCAAACTCATTGTCTACACCGAGGGACGCAAAAGCCCACGGGAAGAGTTCCACAGCGACGGACGCGGCACCTTCCAGAAAATCCCCATTGTCGTACTCGTGGATGAAGGTAGCGCAAGCGCAAGCGAAATCTTTTCCGGCGCCATCCAAGACAACGACCGCGGCACGATAGTCGGCCGACGCACCTTTGGCAAAGGACTGGTGCAGCAGCCTATGGAGTTTCGCGACGGCAGCGTGGTGCGCCTCACCGTGGCGCGCTACTACACCCCCAGCGGGCGTTGCATACAGAAACACTACGAAAAGGGGCACGGCGAGGAATACGAGAACGACCTTATCGCCCGCTACGAACGCGGTGAGTTCTTCTCTCAAGACAGCATCCGGCAAGACGGACAACAGTACTTCACCAGCATCGGACGCATTGTCTATGGCGGTGGCGGCATCATGCCCGACGTCTTCGTACCGGAGGACACCACGGCCATTACCTCATACTATCGCGAGGCGGTCATGACAGGACTCATACGCCAGTTCGCCTTTGCTTACTCGGACCAAAACCGTGCAAAACTCACCTCACTCCGCACTGCCGACCGCATAGAGAAGTTCCTCCGCAAGGAGAACCTGCTTGAAAAGTTTGCACAGTTCGGTGAACAGCACCAACTGCGGCGCCGCAACCTCATGCTTCAGAAAAGCCGAAAGCTTTTCGAACGCAACATTTTCGGCTCCATCATCTATAATGTCGGCGAGATGAAGGACTATCTGCAATTCCTTGGAAAGGAGGACCCCACAGTCCTCAAAGCACAAGAGATACTGAACCAGGGGCTCTCTTTCCCGCAAAAGCCGGCCTCCCAACAATAGCAATGTAGCCTATGGAAAAGATACTTACCGAAATAGAACTCACGAAGCTGCGTTCCATGCTCGCAGCGGCAACAGACGTTGTCATCTGCGTTCATGTGGGGCCCGACGGCGATGCCATCGGCTCTTCGCTTGCCCTGCGGAGCCTTCTGCTCAGGAAAGGCAAGCAGGCCACAGTAGTTGCCCCTAACATCTTCCCCGACTTTCTGAAATGGTTGCCTGGTGCGGAGAGCGTCCTCATCCACTCGCTCAAGCCGGAAGAAACTCGTGCAGCGCTCCGGAAAGCCAATCTTGTCATCGTGGCCGACCTGAACCAGACAAACCGCCTCAGTGGTCTGGAACCGGACTTCGTGGATTGTCCCGCACCGCGCATCCTCATCGACCACCACCTCAACCCCGATGACTTCTGCAATCTGAATGTTTCAAGGCCAGACATGTGCGCAACGGCGGAAGTCATCTGCCACTTGCTGTGGCAGATTGGCGAACTGGATAGTCTCACCACCGAAGAGGCTACATGCCTCTACACCGGCATGATGTGCGACACCGGAGCTTTCTCTTTCAACTCTAATCGCCCTGTCATCTATGAATGTATCAACCGTCTGCTCGCGCACGGAATAGACAAAGACCACATCTTCCGCAATGTCTTCTGGACGGCTTCCGAGGCAAGACTCAGGCTGCAAGGCTACCTGCTCTACGTCAACATGAAGGTCATCCACACACACCACACCGCCATCATAACACTGTCCAACGAGGAACGTCGCCGTTTCAACATCAAGAACGGCGACACGGAAGGCATCGTCAACATTCCGTTACAAATGCAAGGCATGCGGATGAGCATCTTTATCAACGAAGACACGGAACACCCCGGCATCATGAAACTCAGCCTGAGAAGCGTGGACAACATACCCTGCAACCAGATAGCAGCACAGTTCTTCAACGGAGGAGGCCATAAAAATGCGAGTGGCGGACGTCTCTGCTGTTCTATGGATAAAGCCGTAGAAACCGTACGGAAAGCGCTCGACTGCTACAGCGAAATGTTAAAATAAACCATCACCCCAAAGATATCATACTGACTTCGAAAGAGAAATCAATACTTTTTCCTAACTTTGCACTCAAAATAGCAACACATGATGAAGAATATACCCCTTCTGCTCCTACTTCCGCTCCTTTGCACATTCGCCTCGTGCAGCGATGGCGAGACCTACGCCGAGCAGAAGGAGAAAGAGCGCACCGCCATCACATCTTTCCTCAAACGCGATGTCTGCATACTCCAGGACAACGGTGACACTCTGTGCGACATCGGCACCATCACCGAAATCAGCGAGGAACAGTTCATCCTTCAAGACAGCACCACCGACTTGACGCGCAACGAGTATGTGCGCTTCAACAACTCCGGCGTATATATGCAGATAGTGCGAAAGGGGTTGGGAGAAAAGCTGGAGAACCGCCAGACCGCACGCATCATCTGCCGCTTCATCGAATACAACATCATGGGCGACAGCGTTCAGTTGCGCAGCGACACCAATCTCTTCAGTCCCGCACCCGACATTATCAAGATTTCCAACTACCAAGGCACCTTCACGGCGACCCTTGACATAGAGAACAGTCTGCCTGGACCGCTTTATCAAAGATACCAGAGCACCAGCGTGCCTAAAGGCTGGCTCATCCCCTTCTCCTATATCAAAATAGGCCGACAGGGAAGCAGCGAGGACTACGACTACAACAAGGACGGCAGCATAGCAAAGGTCCGACTCATCGTTCCTCACAGCGAAGGACAAAGCGAAGCGTCCAGCAACGTGTACCCCTGCTTCTACGAACTTACCTTCCAGAAGACGCGCGACTAAGGGCTGTGGCGGGCATCTACATCCACATACCATTCTGTAAGTCGCGTTGCATATACTGCGACTTTTACTCCACCATCTCTGGGCGCAATGCCATGACAGACTACATGCGTGCCCTCCTGCGCGAGTTGCATGCACGCAGACAATATATAGAAGGTACGCGCGTACATACTATATATATAGGCGGCGGAACGCCCAGCCTCATACCCACTGCACTCCTCTCCGACCTCTTCGATGCCATTGCACAACACTTCACGCTTGCTCCGGATGCAGAGATAACCGTCGAAGCCAATCCCGACGATGTTACCCCACAATGGTTGGAGGAGATGGCGGGCACTCCCGTCAACCGCATCAGTATGGGGGCACAGACATTCGACAACAGCCTGCTCCATTTCCTTGGCCGACGCCACAATGCCCGACAGATAGCCGATGCCGTTCGGAACAGCCACGCAGCGGGCTTTCGCAACATCAGCATCGACCTCATATATGGACTTCCCGGGCAGACTTTTCACGGTTGGCAGCACGACGTGGAGAGCGCTCTAAGTCTGGACATCCGGCACCTCAGTGCATATGCCCTTTCCTATGAAAACGGCACAAAGCTCGACATGATGCTTCGNTGCGGACAAGTNGAGGAAACCGATGAGGAATTGTCCTTCCGAATGTACCGGCACCTATGCAACGAGACAGAGCGTGCCGGTTTCCTCCGCTATGAAATCTCCAACTTTGCTCTGCCCGGCTTTCACTCGCGCCACAACAGCAGTTACTGGCAAGGCATACCCTATCTCGGACTGGGCGCAGGAGCGCATTCCTACGATGGTNTGGCCACGCGCCGTGCCAACTGCCCCGATCTAAAAGCCTATATCGCAGCNGACGGCGATGTTCCTCATGAAGAAGAGCAGCTTACACCGGATGAGCGCTACGACGAGTTCATCATGACCCGCCTGCGCACAAGCGACGGCATACCGCTCGACGAACTCGCCGAAGCAGACCGCACCTACTGCCTCGCCATGGCTGAAGCACACCTGAAGACCGGAATGCTGCAAATGCAACACCATAAACTGAGACTCACGGAAACGGGCATCTTCACCTCAAACGACATTATCAGCGACCTAATGAAATGAGCCATTATGTTTTCTAACATACCCTATAGCCTTTGATGTGTCGGGAAATTGTAGTAAATTTATGCCCGAAACAAAGCGTTTAACCCTCAAAAACTACAGCTAACATGAAGACTTACAAGGCAAATGAGATTAAGAACATTGCCCTGCTTGGCAACGATGGCTCAGGCAAGACAACCCTGACCGAAGCCATGCTCTATGAGGCAGGTACCATCAAACGCCGTGGGCGCGTCAGCCAGCACACCACGGTGAGCGACTACTTCCCCGTAGAGCATGAATACGGATATTCTGTCTTCTCCACTGTATTCAACGTAGAATGGAACAACAAGAAGCTCAACATCATAGACTGCCCGGGCAGCGATGATTTCGTTGGCTCCGCCCTCACTGCACTCAACGTCACCGACACGGCGCTCATCCTGCTCAAGGGCGGCACGGGCGTAGAAGTCGGCACACAGAACCATTTCCGCTACACCGAGAAGCTGAAGAAACCTGTCATCTTTCTGGTCAACCAGCTTGACGATGAGAACTGCGACTACGATCAGCTCCTCGAGCAACTGACCGACATCTATGGTTCAAAGGTCATCCCCATACAGTATCCGCTCGAAACCGGCCCGAACTTCAATGCACTCATTGACGTGCTTCTCATGAAGAAGTATTCATGGGGTCCCGAAGGCGGACAACCCACCATTGAGGAAATCCCCGCCGACCAGATGGAGAAGGCGATGGAAATGCACAAAGCACTCGTTGAAGCCGCTGCCGAACACGACGAAACGCTCATGGAGAAATTCTTCGAGAGCGAAAGCCTGACAGAAGACGAAATGCGCGAAGGCATCCGAAAGGGTCTCATCAGCCGCGGCATGTTCCCTGTCTTCTGCGTCGATGCCGTGCGCAGCATGGGCGTCCGTCGCTTGATGGAGTTCCTGGGCAACGTAGTACCTTTCGTTGACGAAATGCCCAAAGTGTTCAATACCCGCGGGGAAGAAGTCGTTCCAGACCCTGCCGGTCCCACCAGCCTCTTCTTCTTCAAGACCGCCATGGAGCCCCACATCGGCGAAGTGCAGTACTTCAAGGTCATGAGCGGCACAGTGCAGGAAGGCGTTGACCTGACCAACGCGGACCGAGGAAGCAAGGAACGCATGTCACAGATATTTGTCTGCGCCGGCTCCAACCGTGTCAAAGTGGAGCAGCTCGTGGCAGGCGACATCGGTTGCAGCGTAAAGCTCAAGGACGTAAAGACCGGCAACACACTCAACGGCAAAGACTCCGACAACCGCTTCAACTTCATTAAGTATCCTAATGCAAAATACAGCCGCGCCATCCGTGCCGTCAACGAGAGCGAGACGGAAAAGATGATGAACGCGCTGCAAAAAATGCGCGAAGAGGACCCCACATGGCAGATAGAGCAGAGCAAGGAACTGAAGCAGATACTGGTTCACGGTCAGGGCGAGTTCNACCTGCGCACGCTCAAATGGCGCATGGAAAACAACGACAAAATACANATAGTGTTCGACGAGCCCAAGATTCCCTATCGCGAGACCATCACAAAGGCAGCTCGNGCGGACTATCGCCACAAGAAGCAGTCGGGCGGNGCCGGTCAGTTCGGCGAGGTACACCTCATCGTCGAGCCTTACTACGAGGGCATGCCCGCACCAGAGGTTTACCAATTTGGCAACCAGGAGNTNCGNATCAACGTCAAGAGCCAGGAAGTCATCGACNTGGACTNGGGCGGNAAACTGGTCTTCATCAACAGCGTTGTCGGCGGCGCCATTGATACTCGCTTCATGCCCGCCATACTGAAAGGCGTGATGCAACGCATNGAACAGGGCCCCCTCACCGGCTGCTATGCCCGCGACGTGCGCGTCATCGTTTACGACGGCAAGATGCACCCCGTGGACAGTAATGAGCTGAGCTTCATGCTCGCAGGCCGTCAGGCATTCGCACAGGCATTCAAAGAGGCCGGTCCGAAAATCCTCGAGCCAATCTGCGACGTGGAGGTCTTCGTGCCGGGCGACAAGATGGGCGATGTGATGAGCGACCTTCAGGGACGCCGTGCCATGATTATGGGCATGACCAGCGAGAGCGGCTATGAAAAGATCACAGCCAAGGCGCCACAGAAGGAAATGTCGAGCTACAGCACCTCACTCTCCAGCCTGACCGGCGGACGCGCAAGTTTCACCACCAAGTTTGCCAGCTACGAGCTCGTTCCGTCCGACGTGCAACAGAAACTCGTAGCAGAATATCAGGCCACACAGGCCGATGCCTAATGCACAAAATCGCAACCAAACACAACGGTTCTGTTAAATAAGCTAAACGCCGGCGCATTCGTGCCGGCGTTTTTGTATATGCCATACTCCATTATCCTAACTTTGCAGTATGAGAAGAATCTTCATCTGGACAATCTGCATCGCCATCTGCGGCATACTCATATCATTGCTCTTGCTGCAAGGTAGCTACGCCAACACGATGGTAAAGATGCGCAAGGAGCAATTTGACGAGAATGTGTGCCGAAGTCTGGACCAAGCCTCACGTGAGTTGGAAAAAGCGGAGACCTTCCGGTACTTGCAAAACGAGCTAACACAGAACAAAGCGGAAAAGCTGGATGTGACCACGCCCGGCAGCAACCCTCCGTCCGACTTCGTGCTGCAACTCGACACGCTTGCCTCGCCACTCGGCAACATGTCGCTCGGAACACTGACCGCCAACCGCTACAACCATGTGGCGCAAACGATAAGCCAACTCCAGAAGCAAGTGCGCGAGGCATACGTCTATGAGCGGGGGGTACTGGACGACGTCATCTACGCCATCATGTACGCCGCCAGCGAACTCCGCCTTCAAGACAGGCTCAACCCTGCCGTTCTGGACGGCTGCATGCGCAGCGCACTCCAGGCAAACGGCATCACGATGCCCTTCCACTTCGTTGTCTATACGAGCGACGGACGCGAGGTGTACCGCTGCGAGGACTACGATGAGAAAGGCAGCGAAATGAGCTACACACAGACACTCTTCCGCAGCGACCCAACGGGACAGATGGGCGTGGTGACCGTACACTTCCCCGATCAGAAACGCTATATTATGGGCGTAGCCGACTATGTGGCCCCCGCCATGAGCTTCACCATCATACTGCTCGTCACCTTCCTCATCACAGTCTACTTCTTTGTCCGACAGAAGAGGCTCAGCGAAATGAAGAAGGACTTCATACACAACATGACGCACGAGTTCAAAACGCCCATCTCTACCATCTCCATTGCCGCACAAATGCTGGCGGACAAAAGCGTAAAGAAGGACGAAGCCTCCTACGAGCGATTGGCAAACGTCATCACGAGTGAAAGCCGACGCATGCGGTTCCAAGTGGAAAAGGTGCTACAGATGAGCCTCTTCGACAACAGCAACATTGCCCTCAAGATGCATGAACTGGATGCCAACGAAATAACGGTCAATGTGGTGGAAACCTTCTCGCTGAAAGTCTCACAGGCCGGCGGCACGCTCACCACAACACTCGATGCGTACAACCCCTTCGTCTGTGCCGACGAGATGCACCTCACCAACATCATCTTCAACCTGCTCGACAATGCCTTCAAGTACCGCCGCCACGAAGTGCCACTCTGCATAGAAGTGCGCACCTACAACCTGGGCGAAACGCACTTCTGCATCTGCGTAAAAGACAACGGCATAGGCATACCGAAGGACTCCATGAAGCGCATCTTCGACAAGTTCTACCGCGTCCACACAGGCGACAAGCACAACGTGAAAGGCTTCGGTCTGGGACTGGCATATGTGCGCAACATGGTGGAGCTGCACCACGGTACCATCAAGGCAAGCAGCGAACTGGGCAAAGGCACGCGGTTCACCATCACCTTGCCGCTCTCGAAAGACTAACATCCGCTGCACACCGCAGTCCAGACATTTGCACAGGCTACTATTTAGCATCAAACAATCACACATATCATTCACCCACTCCCCTTCTGCCCATCACGTCTCTACAGGCAAAAAGGAGAGTACAAAAAAACGACACGACTATGGAACAGAAACTGCACATTCTTCTTTGCGAGGACGAAGAGAGCCTCGGCATGCTTGTACGCGAATACCTTGAAGCAAAAGGTTACGAAGCCGACCTGTTTCTTGACGGCGAAGCCGGCTACCGCGCTTTCATGAAGCGCAAATACGACATGTGCCTGCTCGACGTGATGATGCCCAAGATGGACGGTTTTGCCTTGGCCAAGGAAATCCGTCTGGTCAACACAGAGATTCCCATCATCTTCCTCACTGCCAAGAATCTGAAGGAGGACATCCTTGAAGGCTTCAAACTTGGCGCCGATGACTATCTTACCAAGCCTTTCTCAATGGACGAACTTGTCTATCGCATGGAGGCCATCCTGCGCCGCGTGAAGAGTAAGGACCAACGCAACATGACACGCTTCCAGCTGGGCAAGTTCATTTTCGACACGCAACGTCAGACTCTTATCATTGGCGACAAGCAGACAAAACTCACCACAAAGGAGTGCGAGCTGCTCACCATGCTGTGCGTACACGTCAACGATGTATTGGAGCGAGACTTAGCGCTGAAAACCATCTGGATGGACGACAACTATTTCAACGCCCGCAGCATGGACGTTTACATCACCAAGCTCCGCAAGTTGCTCAAGGATGACCCGGAAATAGAAATCAACAACGTGCACGGCAGAGGTTACCGTCTCATCGTGCCCAACATAACGCAGGAATAAAACCATGCGGGCTTCGTCAGGTTGTCGGCCTGACGAAGCATTCAGCGGGCACACGGAAAGGGGCGCACGATGACACGCCGTGCGAGTCAATACGGCACGCCGTACTGACTCATGCCGCATGCTGCGCAAGCCGCTATGGTATGGTGCACGGCATAATGCATCTGTCCGAAAAGTGAAGACAAGCTCCTCCTTCCCTCCTGCACGCCGTTTGCATGTAAGCCGCACCGGCACCGATGTCGAACTCCGCCACACAAGGATAAAAGAAATGCCGCCCCGCAGACGGGACGGCATTTTGTGTTATCTGTATATGCGTGTGTACGTTTCTTAGAGAATATAGCCGAGGGTGACGGCGAAGTTGTGGGTGGTACGGATTTCCATATCGCAGCCTGTGCCAATCTCCGGCAGGTTGCCGCCTTCGCTTGTCGGCTTACTGATAAGTTGGCTGGAGCTGACGTGACCGGCAAACGGAGTGAGGTCGTGCATGTAAGACACACCGAAACTGTATCTCTTATAGAAAGCGTTGATGCCTAACTGACCACCGAACTGGGCGAGTTTGCCTACATGGGGCTTGGCATCGAAAACACCGCCATTACGCTCGTCCTTCATGAGACTTGCATGGCTGGATGTGCTGTACGAGCCGGTGGAAGTATAGGTGGTCAGTTTCTCCGTGCGGCTTGCCACGATATTGAAACGCGCATACACGCCGACGTAGGGTGCCAGAGTCAGACCATCCACATGTGCAAAGTCCTTCATGTGATAGCTGAGATTGACGGGAATGGTCATGGAAAAGGCGTTGATGCGATAGTGACGCACCTCTTCTCCGTTGAAACGGATGCTGTCACCCTTGCTGCTACCGGTGTGATAGGTGAAGTTGGCGCCCAGTTCCAGGAAGAGGGGCAGCTTCTTGTTGACGCGCAAGTCGCCCAACCAGCCTATGCTCACGCCGCTGAGGAAATAGTTGTTGTAGTCCGGAGACTTGCCGAAGTTGGTATACTTGACATTCGTACCCTGATAGCCAAGAGTGACACGGTGGAATAACATTTTATCTACGGGAGTAGAAGGGATGGCCACTTCGGGAAAATCTTCCCCGGCAACATCATCCTGCAGGTCTTCTTCATTCTGTGCATAAGCGCCAAGGCTCATGGTCAACAGCATTGCAGACAGCATGAATTTCATTGATCTCATATCTTAGATGTTTAGGTTTATATACTGTTTTTCCTTATTCTTCTTGCAAATTTAGCATTTATTATTATTGCTGCCAAACTTTTTTAGTATAAATTAAACCTTTTGGAAGAAATTCTCTTCGGATGGTGCATATTAAGCGGACTGTGCGCTGTAAGAAAGCAACAAACGGGCGCCTACTGGGTTCGCTGCATACGTATGACGTGCGTACAATAGGATATGACTGCCGGCCGATGCGTGACGCANATGATGGTCTGGTTTGCTGTCCGCCGGCTGAGGTTTTGGAGCAGCTGTTGCTCTGTCTCGGTGTCTAAGGCGCTGGTGGCCTCGTCGAGGAGCAGTACGGAGCCGCGGCGCAACAGGGCGCGAGCAATGGCAATGCGTTGGGCCTGCCCCTCGCTCANACCTGCACCTTGCTCCCCACACACGGTGTCGAGCCCTTCCGGNCGCTCCATGACGAAGCCTGCGCATGCAGTGCGCAGGGCATCGTGCAGTTCATTGTCGGTAGCATCGGGATTGCCGAGCAAGAGATTNTCGCGGATGGTGCCGCTGAAGAGTGTGTTGCCTTGTGGCACATAGACGAAGTTGCAACGTGTCTGAGGGGAGACAGGTTCGCTCCTTGTCCCGTCGTAGAGTTCGATGCGGCCGTCAGTGGGCTTGAGCAGGGCCAGAATAAGGCGGATAAGAGTAGTCTTGCCGGCCCCCGTCTCTCCAAGGATGGCCGTGACGGAGCCTTTGGGGAAATGGCAGGAGAAGCGCGACAATATGCGGCGTCCGTCTTCCTTATAGCTGTATGTAACGTCCGTGAGGCGGACTCCTGCGCCCTGTTCGAACAGCACGGGCGGCGCCTCTGACTCAAGAGGCACTTCCTCGAGCTCCATAAGGCGCTCGCAGGCGGTCAGGCTGTTGATGAGGACAGGCACAAAGAGTGTCATATCGCGAAACGGGCCCTGTATCTGGCCGACGAGCTGAATGAAGCTCACCATCATGCCGTAGGTGATGACACCGGCCTGTAGGCTGGTCACCCCCCAGAGGAAGGTAACAAGGTAGCCTGTGCTGAAACCCATGCTGAGCAGGGAACTGCTGGTGCTGCTGAAGAGGGCACGGTGGCGAACCTGACGGCGCAACTGGCTGTGTGTCTGCCTGAGGCGCTCTATCATGCTGCCTGTTTGCTCCAGAGTTTTGAGCACCACGCGGTGCTGCACACTCTCCTGTAGAATGCTCTGCACGCTGCTTTCGGTGGAACGTATANGGCGGGTGANGGAGCGCATCTTGNNCACATAAACTTTGCTGAGCACAAAGAAGCACGGCACGATNCACACCAGAAGGCATGCCANACGGGAGTCCATCATGTAGAGATAGAAGAAGGCGCCTGTCAGACGNAACAGGACTTCGAGCACAGCGGGNCACGTTTCGGTGATGACGGCAGCAAGGTCGCGCACATCGCGCTCCAGACGGTTGAGCGTATCGCCGCTGTGGCGGTTCTCCAATCCCTGCCATTCGCTGCGGAGCAAGTGCGAGAAGAGACGCTGCTGCATGATGTTCTGCGAACGCACACCGAGCAGGGCACTCACCCATTTCCGCGCGAAGGCGAGCAATATGCGCCCGGCCATGATGCCCACAAGTCCATAGGCAGCAACCGAGAGCAAGCAGTCGGAGCGGCCCGTGGCTATGTCTATGGCCAATTTGGTGGCATAAATGAATGCAAATTCCAAGCCTACCGTCAGTATGCCGATAAGGGCATTCAGAAGAGCCTGCAAGCGCATGCCACGCGATGAGCGCCACAGCCAGAGGGTAAGTTCGCTTACGGTTTTCGTCATAGAGAATCAGGCGGCAGAGTGTGACGCGCATCGCTCCCCCAAAGGAGTTTGCTGCGCAGAGTCTGGAGAAACGTAGTGTCGGGGCGCTTCAGCACCATGACTTTATAAGGCGCCTTGCGAATGGTGAGACGCATATCCTCGGGGCAGGACTCGCTGCGCCCGTCTATGGCAACAAGGAAGTTGTGGCTTCGGCTCTCCACGGAGAGCGTTATCACTTGGTCATCGGGCAACGTCAGCGGACGGACTGTCAGGCCGTGGGGCGCCACGGGCACCAGACCGATATTCCTACTGCCGGGCAGCATGACGGGACCTCCTACGCTGAGCGCATACCCGGTGCTGCCGGTGGGTGTGTTGATGATGAGTCCGTCGGCCTGATATGTCGTCAGGTACTGGCCGCCGATGTCTACACGGATGCTTATCATGCTGCTGTTGTCATGCTTCAGTATCGCCACCTCATTCAGGGCATAAGGGTAACCGCTCAGGGGCGTTCCGGAGCATGTCACCTGAAGCACACTGCACTGCTCCATGCGGAGTCGGTCTTCACAGTAGAGGGCGAGCGCCTGTTCTATGCCATCAAGCGAGAAGTCCGCCAGAAAGCCCAAACGGCCTGTGTTGATGCCGAGTATGGGTATCTGCTTCTCTCTCACCCGCATCGCTGTGGTCAGGAAAGTGCCATCGCCACCCATGCTGATGGCTACGTCCGCATCGAAGACGCCGTCATCAATAATGTTGCAGTGGGGAATGCGTATTTTCATCCCATTCTTCAGATAATCGAAAAAGGGGGCGTCTATCATCACCTCGGCACCATAGCGGCCCAACGTGTCGAACAGGCCCTGCACGGCTTGGCAGCTCTTAGACTGATAAGTGTTCCCGAAGATGGCAAATCGTTTATGCTTTTCCATTATGGCTTGCATGTTCCTTTGAAAATTTACGCCTCGAGGTCCGCAAATGCGGGCCGGCTATAATTCCCTCTGCCGGATGTCCGACTCATTGGCATGGCACGCCAACTCGCGACACATCACGGAATCGGAAGTTCACCGACAACACCCGAAACGCCCTCAAATGCCGCAAGCACTGACAGCTTGCGAAACTTGAATTTCCTGACTTTGTCTCTTAATTTCCGGCTTTCAGCTGGCAAAGTTAAGTTTTTTTCCTAACTTTGCAAAGCAAACAAACCTAATAAATATTAGTAAGGTATGATTTACGTCTTTTTGGCCACCGGCTTCGAGGATATCGAAGCATTGGCTCCCGTTGACATCATGCGCCGCGCCGGTCTTGATGTGCAGACAGTTTCCATTACCGGCGAGCAGGTTGTAAAAAGCGCCCACGGGGTAGGCATAACGGCCGACCGACTGCTGAACGAAGTGGATTGGGCGGACGCACAAATGCTTGTCCTGCCCGGCGGACTTCCCGGCTCCACCAATCTGGACGCCTGCAAACCGCTGACACAAGCCATTGCCCGCCACCACAAAACGGGAGGCGCCATTGCCGCTATCTGCGCCGCACCGCTCGTGTTCGGCCATTTGGGACTGCTCGAAGGCCGCCGCGCCACTTGTTACCCCGGTGTAGAGCCGGAACTGAAGGGCGCCACTTGCACGGGTGCCATCGTGGAGCGCGATGAAAACATCATCACTGGCAAAGGTCCGGCAGCAGCCTTCGCCTTCGGCTACGCCATTGTCGATTTCCTGCTCGGTCAAGGAGCATCGGCTCCGCTGCAACAGGGAATGCTGTACAAGGAACTGGTGGGAGCATGAAGACCTACGCCATCATTGTGGCCGGAGGCAAAGGACTCCGCATGGGTGGAGAAGTTCCCAAGCAGTTCCTGCCCGTCGGCGGCAAGCCTGTACTCATGCGCACCATAGAGGCCTTCCGCCAGGCGCTGGAAGACGTGCAGATTGTCGTTGTGCTGCCAGCCCGGCAACACGCTTTTTGGCATGAGCTGTGCAAGCAGTACGGATTTGCTTCGCCGGGCCTTCTGGCGAAAGGCGGCGAGACACGTTTCCACAGTGTCGGCAACGGACTCGCACTCATCCCGAACGAAAAAGATGCGGTGGTCGGTGTGCATGACGGTGTGCGGCCTTTCGTCTCGCCCGACACGATAAGGCGGTGCTATGCCGTTGCCGCAGAAGGCAAAGCGGTTGTGCCTGTAGTGCCGGTGGTTGAAACCCTCCGACAACTCCTGCCGGAAGGCGGTAGCGTGACGCAACCCCGAAGCGAATACCGACTGGTGCAAACTCCGCAGACCTTCCCCGTAGAACTTCTGAAAGCTGCATACAGGCAGGAATACTCCGAAGTCTTCACGGACGATGCATCGGTCGTGGAAGCCTTCGGACATGCGATAACCATGACGGAAGGCAACCGAGAAAACATCAAACTCACCACACCTGCTGACTTGTGCTTTGCCGAAGGGCTTTTAGCGACAGAAAAAGTCCCTTCCGGCCAAATCCCGACTGTTCCCGACTGTTCCCGACTGTTCCCGTAAAAAACATTTCTCCACCACAATGGTTATGGACCTACGTCAGCAAGCCGTCACCTACCTCCCGGGCATCGGGCCGCAACGCGCCAAACTCCTGGAGGCGGAGCTGGGTATCACCTCCTGGCACGACTTGCTCTATACCTTCCCCTACAAGCACATCGACCGCAGCCGCCTCTACAGAATCAGCGAGCTGACTGCCGATATGCCTTTCATACAGGTCAAGGGGCAATTCGTCAGCTTCGAAGAGGCAGGAGAAGGACGCAAGCACCGACTCATCGGTCACTTCCATGACGGAGAGACGTTTCTGGACACGGTATGGTTCAACGGTTTACGTTACATCAAGCAGAACGTCAAGCTGCACAAGGACTACATCCTGTTCGGACGGCCGAGTGTGTTCGGCAGCCGACTGACGATATCGCACCCGGACCTCGATGACCCTGCCAACACGACACTCAGCAAGATGAGCATGCAACCCTACTATTCCACCACGGAACGGATGAAAAAGGCGGGCATGACGTCGCGCTCCATAGAGTGCTTCACGAGTTCTCTCTTCAGCAAAATCATCTGGACTCTGCCCGAGACTCTGCCGCAATACCTTCTCGACAAACTCCACCTCATGCCGCTCGACCACGCTCTGCGTGCTGCCCACTACCCCCAATCTGCCGACGAACTGGCCTCCGCACGCATGCGTTTGAAATTTGAAGAGCTTTTCTTCATCCAACTCGTCATCATGTCCTATGCACGCAAACGCCAACAGCAGAAGGCAGGACACCGATTCGGACGCATTGGCGACACCTTCAACACTTTCTTCCATCGCTACCTGCCTTTCGCTCTGACGGGTGCACAGAAGCGCGTCATCCGCGAGATGCACACCGACATGAGCAGCGGACACCAGATGAACCGTCTGCTGCAAGGCGACGTGGGAAGCGGCAAGACGCTTGTGGCACTGATGGTCACACTCATTGCCATCGACAATGGCTGTCAGGCTTGCATCATGGCTCCCACAGAAATTCTGGCAGAGCAACACCTACAGACGTTCAACGGATTTCTCAAAGATATGCCTGTGCGTGTGGAACTGCTGACGGGAAACATCAAGGGGAAACGCCGTAAAGCCATAGAGGACGGCATCCGGGATGGCAGCATACACATCCTGATAGGCACCCATGCCGTCATTGAGGATAACGTGCAATTCCACAATCTCGGACTGGTGATTATTGACGAGCAACATCGCTTCGGCGTGGCGCAACGGGCAAAGTTGTGGGAGAAGAACGCCGTGGCGCCCCACGTTCTGGTGATGACAGCAACACCCATCCCGCGCACATTGGCCATGACGCTCTACGGCGACCTCGACGTTTCCGTCATCGACGAACTGCCGCCCGGGCGAAAACCCATACGGACAATACACACCTACGACAACCGACCCGAAGAACTCTACAAAGGCGTGGTCCGCGAGATAGAGGCCGGGCACCAAGCCTACTTCGTCTTTCCCTTGGTGAAAGAGAGCGAGAAACTCGACCTGAAGAACGTGCAAGATGAATACATTCACCTGCAAAAGGTCTTCCCGCAGTACAGACTGAGCATGGTGCACGGCAAGATGAAGCCGGCCGAAAAAGAGGCCGAGATGCAGAAATTCGTGTCGGGAGAGACACAGATACTCGTGGCTACAACTGTCATAGAAGTGGGTGTAAACGTCCCGAACGCTTCGGTGATGATTATACAAAACGCCGAACGCTTCGGCCTGTCGCAGTTGCACCAGCTGCGCGGACGCGTAGGGCGCGGTGCCGAACAAAGCTATTGCATCCTTGTCAGCAACTACAAACTCTCCGCCGATACGCGCAAGCGCCTTTCCATCATGACGGAGACATGCGACGGCTTCGAGATTGCCGAAGCCGACCTCAAACTGCGCGGTCCGGGCGACCTGGAAGGCACACAGCAAAGCGGCACTGCCTTCGACCTCAAACTTGCCAATCTGGGACGTGACGGACAACTGGTGCAACTGGCGCGCGACACAGCCGCCTTTGTGCTCGACGACGACCCAAACCTGCAAACATCAAAGAATGCCCTACTCCTCCGCCACCTGCTGGAACTGCGGAAAGAACATCAGGACTGGAGCCGGATTTCATAGCTCAAGGCCGTCGGCTCTTTCCTTCATGAATGCGGTCAGTGCAATGTGCAGCCCCTCATCATGAGCTCATCGTAATAGACATCCTCGCGGATAATGCGCGGATAGCTTTCGTCGTAAGTCGGCGAAAGAATGTCGAGCTGGGGATTGTAGTCAGCCGAATGAATGCCTGCCAGATGGAAAAGGAGGAAAGGCAGCATGGTGGAAAGGAACGGTCGGTGGCGTGCAGACAGTATCTCGCCGTACAAGTCGGAGTGCTTTGCCTTATAAGAGTCCGAGACATAGAACAGGAGAGGTATCTCATACTGGTAGCGTGCTATCTCGGGCGTCATGTGGTCACTATTGGTGCGATAGCATGAATTGCGCCAGTCATAAACCTCTTCTCCGTGGTCAGAAAGGTAGATGGCCACAACATCCAGCGAGGCATATCTTTCGAGTAAGGCCGTCACCACGGCATCATTATAAAGCGTCGCATTGTCATACTCTGCCACAATCCGGCAGCCTTGCTTGTCCGTGTAGGGATTGTTTATACTGTCAGCCGTGAAGTGACTGTACTCTGCCGGATAACGTTCGCGATAGTCCTCGTGCTGACCTATCATGTGGAAGATGAGCAGCGAGGGGCATGCGGCAAGCGTATCGGCAGGGGGTAACTGGGAGAGCAGCTCCATGTCGTAGCGCGTACTCTCCGTGTTCATGTGTGTGAATTGCAGGCGTCGCAGTTCGCTCTGGTTGAAGATTGTGCCGCCTGCGTGGTCGTGATGGTCCTTGTTATTCTCCTCGCCTGCAAACTGATTCGTGATGAACCGGACTTGATAGCCGGCCTTACGGAAAAGAGCGGGAAAGAGCGTGCAGCGCACCCACTCGCGTCCGCAACCGGGATAGTATGTGGAGAACATGTGGCGAAAGACCTTGCTCGTGACGTTGTAAGGGGAGACGGCATCGTCATAGACCACAAGATTTCCTTGCTCTCTAAGGCGACAGAGACCGGGCGTCGTTTGTCGGGCATCGGGATTATAGAGCGGAGAGTGATACTTATTGTACGACTCACCGATGAGCAACAGGATGATGGGACTGCGGTACGCACAGCTGTCAACCTCTGCCTCCCGAACTGTCAGGACAAGTTTCCCCAATTCCCTTGTGCTTACCACATTGAGTGCATGTCCGTAAAGGAAGCGGACAAACGGGCTGTTGCGCAAAGGCATGTATTTGTTCTCGGCTATTGTTGTAGTAACATCGGCTGTGTAAGCCTGATAAAGGCGGAAGTAAGAATAGGCCTGACACAATGCCGACACAGGCAACAGGACTGCAAGAAAAACGAGACACACCCGCCTGATGCGAGGCGTCCGCACAACCATCCTGCACAAGGCAACAGCCGCAGCTATCGTGGCAAAAGTGATGGCCGTGGACATTGCCAACTGTCCGGCAACACCATGACCACGCAGAAATTCTGTGGCTTCACGCGTGTTTGTCTCCAGAACAAGCTGGAGCACAGTCATCGAATAAGGAGACTGATAACACAGCAGGCTGAACACCTCGCCTCCAAGCAGCAGAATGGACAAGAGCCAAACGAGCCATACCCCCCCGAATCGCTTGAGCACAAAGGCACAGAGCGTCAGCACATAGCAGTCGAACAAAGCCGGAACAAACACGAAAGGCTTCGGGAACGCTCCGGTAGCATAGCACATCACGGGCAACACCACACAGGAAAGGAGCAGCAAGAAGACGAAGAGTATGCGCAACTCCCGCACGGGCAAGAGTATCAACTGCACCAGATGGCGACATTTATCACAAAAGGATTGATGCTTCAAGAGTCGTTTTGTTCGATTTCCCTGCAAAGGTACAACTTATCTTTTACTTTGCAAAACAAAAAAGGACAAATACNGCAGAGACTGTCCACACACGGACAGAAAAAANCAANGCCATGCGTCCGTATGCACTACATTACAGACAGAAAAGACTTTCGCTACAGACNGCNATCCGTTTCAGCAGGCAATGTAATTCATCTCAGCAGGCGATGCNGNTCACCNCANCAGGCGACATAATCCGGTTCAGCAGGCGATGCAGNCCATCACAGCAGGCGACATCAGCAGCCACGGAGAAAGCAGTCCGCCGGTGCGGCTCATGGGAATTACGTTCTCNGCCTTTGCACAATAGAGAGTGCGTTGGTCAAACAAAAACAAGCCGCCCGCTGCGACATGCGCAACGGGCGGCTAACTATTTAGCGGTCAGCGCCGTTTATTGGGCTGCCATTACTTCAAGCACATGTACCACGTCTTGGATGGTAACAACACCGTCCTTGTTGACGTCAGCCGCAGGATTGTCGGTGTCAGATGCCATAGCCTCGAGCACGGACACTGCATCCTGAATAGTCACGACTCCATCGCCGTTGACGTCACCATCGGGAGCAAGCATGCTGTAAACAGTGATCGTGGCATGATTCATGTCGAAGACAATCCGATAAGCCTGAGTCTCCTCGGTGCATGTGCCCCAATCCAGGTGCCAAGAGCGGTCGAGACCGCGCAGAAGGTTCCCGGCAGGCACGCCGTTCTGCAAAGGCCAACGTGTCTCGTCGCTGCCATAGCGGCACTCAGTCCAGCTGTCACGGGTTATGGTAGAGTTGGACACCTCGCCCATGTTGGAGCGGCAAGCCATGATAGTGAAGTTGGCGAACATGTTATCGTTGGGGTCCTGGAAGAAGGTGACAACGCCTTCGTACACGCCATTGCCCTTGTGAGCAAGAGGAGCCATCTCGTCGTTCTTCCAGCGATGCTGCTCGCCCTGCGTGTTGATGATGGAACCTACTACATATACGTTCTCGTACCACTTGTAGTCGATGACCTCAGTCTTCGTTTCGCCGGTGGCGGGATTGAAGGTAATCTTCACCTCGCCGCCTGCCATCTGAAGGTCGTTGCCTGCACCTTTCTTAAGGATGAAGGTGTCCTGACCATCAGGCGTAATGAAGCGGCGGATGCTGGCCTCTACCCTATAGACCTCTTCCATGCGTGAGATATAGATGCCGGCACGAGCATACCCCTTAGGTCTGGCCGAACGGTCCTGAACCTTCACGGTAGCGGTGTAGGTGCCATCCTCCTGCTTGATCATGGGATATACGGTGTTGCGCGTTGAGTATGAAAGCTCATTGCCTTCTGCATCGAGCAGGTCGCCCTGCACGTAGAAGCCGCCGCCGAGTTTGGGATCGTTCAGGATGTTCTCGCGATAGTTAGCGGCTTCTTCGTCCGAGAGGTCGCCTTCGAGGATATGGTTGGAGATTTCGTCTGCCACGTCAAGGAAGGCGTTTGACATCTCGGGGTTCTCCTCAGNNAGCNCGTCATNNCTTGTNTGACAATATTCCATCGTTTCATACAGAGNACGATAGGCNTCGAAGCTACTGTTGATAAGGTTGAACTCATCGTTAACCTTCTTGGCTGCAGCCAGCTTCTCGTCGAAGGAACCGGCAGCCTGTGCCTCGGCGATGTATGCGTTGAGGTTCTCGATGTGGCTCAGACTGATGTACATCTCGTTAAATTCACGCCCTCTCTGGAGAGCATCAAGACGTGTTTCGAAGGTCTGAATCATAGCGTCGAGTGCGGTCTCGCTGTTGCCCATATAGGTAAGTTTGAACTTGCCCCACATGGTCATACCGNTGGGATACCAAGNCTTGCCGCNATTNCGNATANNGACGGTGNGCTTGCCGTCAGTGACAAGGCCATATACCTTATTAGTATAGCGTCCGGGCGCTGCAAAGGCAAAGCTGACAGCCTGACGCTGTTCCGGAACATAGCCATCGAACGTCTCATATTCGTATGAGCCCGTATATTCGCCTGCATGAGGTATGTCAGGGTCATTGGGGTCGAAACGTCCGTTCACACCGTTCACAGCCTCACCGAATGGGATGCGGCCGGCATAGATGTTCATGACGGGAGTAAACCAGTCGTTGATGTAGAGGTCGGCGGGCACATAGTCATTGCCTTCTTGATCGCCTTCGAGGTTGCCGCCCGGACGGTAGAAGGCAGGAGCCTCCAGTTCGTAGATGCCGTTGGGAAGCTCTACCTCAATGTCCTGATGCACGTCGAATGCAGTGTTCCAAGTGCCGGCCACGGGATAGATGTCGGTGAAACCAGTATTGCTGTTGAAGTTGCTATCCTCGCTGCCTGCCTTTATTTGGGTCTTCACCCAATCNTTGAAGTTGCCGTCNGCAGCANAATCANCGTTCTTGATGACGTTACTTACGTCAGAACCTTCAACCACGCTGGTCATGATGGCTTTGTCGAGGAGAGCTTTTGCAAAGACAGCCTCTTCTTCGAGCTGGCTGACATCGAGCAGTTTGTCGCTCATGATGGAAAGATAAGAACCGTTGGGAAGTTCCTCGCTGGCTTCGGCAATCTCATCGAGATAGGTGTCGAGCAAGTCGGTGGNAAGGCCNAAGAGNTCATCGCGTGATTCGCGTTCTGCCTTGATGGCCTCGATGGCNGNTTCNTACNTCTTGTAGGCTTCGTGGCTCTTGCGGATNAGGTTGGGGTTACGCGAGAGCACATCGGCCGCTGCAAGGATGTCCTCAAGGCCGGTGGCGCTTTGTATCACGTCCTTGGCGTCGCTGTATGCCTCAACCAGCGAAGCCTGAGCTTCCAGTTCGTCGAGGTCTTCCTGTATGGCAGCTGCCTGCTGCTTGCGGATGAGTTCGGCTGTGCCGTCCTCCACCTTATCCAGACGCCAGCTGTCCCATACCGTCCAGTTGCCGTAGAGATAGGTGCAGTTTTCCACGCCGATCTTGATGCTGTCAGTCTCACTTGCCACGGCAAAGTAGATGGGAGCGTTCCAATAAAGGCCCTTCGCAAAATACTTGCGGCAGGCGGCCAGTGAGTTGGGAGCATACTTATCGGTGTATGCGTTGTAAGCCTCAGTCTCGTTGACACGCTCTTCCTGAGCATCTTCGGCGATGTCCTTGAAGCGGTTGGCAATCTTCCTGCCGCTCACTTCCGCAAAATACTGACTGCTGTGATAAAGAGGAACATAGGATTGGCTCAGCTCGCCGAACTCGTAAGCATCGCCCTCCTTATTGCCATCCTGACCCTCGTTCCAAGACTGAACACGTTGCAGACCCTGCACACGCAGGCGGTAGATGCCGGGAGTCAGACCTGTGAGGGTCTGATAAGTTTCAAACCACTGCATGTTCCAGTGTTCTGCCACGCTGTTGTTGATGGCCAAACCGCTACCGCCGCCACTGTTGATGGTCTCATAGCCTGTGGCTACATCATGGTCTGCATTGGCGAAAACATTGAGGAAGGGGAAGTCGGAATCCTGCTGATGACATACTGAGCAGAAGCCGTCAACGAACTGATGGTCGGGACGTGTCACTGAGTTCTCATCGTTGGTGTATGTCACATCGTCCGTGAGGAAGGTGCCGTCACAGCGCATTTCCGCAATTGCATACACGCGCTTGTGGTCAGGCATAAAGGTGGGGAACTGATCCTCGCCGATGTTCTGGTAATAGATAATGTTGTCCTGCTTGCCATTAAGCCTGTAGCAGAGAGCGCCACTCTCCAGATCTTCGTACTCGAAAAGAGAGCATTGCAGAGGAGTACCATTGAGGCTGTAGCAATTTGTAAAGGTTGCACTGTTGAAGCGAGCGAGGTA
>WFLX010024567.1_pt1 | contig 29938 bp, 27 predicted proteins | sample 4967041 | NCBI WGS metagenome assembly WFLX01 (sample SAMN12857096, study PRJNA449069) | gut metagenome | isolation source: stool from male and female vole | host: Microtus ochrogaster | place: USA:Florida | collected 2017
ATATGACAAGGAGGAATCAAATCATGACAATGAGTAACAAAACCTATGACACACTGAAATGGATCGCACAGTATCTTCTTCCGGCTGCTGGCACATTATATTTTGCCCTGGCTGGAATTTGGGGACTGCCCTGTGGGGAGCAGGTGGTCGGAACTATCACGGCTGTTGACACTTTCCTGGGGGTTCTTCTGGGGATCAGTACCGCACAGTACAATAAGCAGTAATTATCAGTAAGTACAAAATTGTAGGAGAAATGGAAATAGGCGGAGTGATGTACAGTATTAGTACATTATTTCCGCTCCATTTCTGTTCTGATAATGCAGCGGCATTTACATCTTATTTTATTTTTTTCATTTTTACTAAGTATTTCCGTATTCAGGTTACAATCGTAGCAAGTATTATAATATCCGAAATGGAGGTGATTTGTGAAATGCAAGAAAAAATTTTACTCTCAATAATAGAAGCGTCTCACCTATTCGGAATAGGACAACACAGGTTACGAGAAATTATCCACGAAGACTATAATTGTAAATATCATCTTACTGTTGGACGCGTAATAAAGATAAAAAGAAAAGCATTTGAAGAATATATAAATAGTGTGAGCCAGATATAATATCGACAAAGCGCCTTTAATGTGGTATGATAACATATGCATTCGAGGCGCTTTCTAAGTGGAGGGCTGAGAATATGGCAAATAGAAAAGCAAGTAATAAAAATAAACCTGCAAGAAGATCATTGCGAGAAAACGAGTTTTTTAACCCGAAAACAAAGAGATACGAGTATAGATATAAAGATGTCTTTGGAAAGAATCGCGTTGTGAGTTCTTATAGGTTGGAACCTACAGACCAACTTCCGAAAGGAAAGAAATCTGGGAAGAGTTTGCGTGAGAAGGAGGCAGAGATAAACGCGCTGCTAGATAATAACATTGATATCGATGGAGCAAAATTTACGTTACTCGATGTGGTTGATAAATATCTTAACCATCTTTATAATAGGAAAGAACTGAGTCATAATACTAAAACTGGGTATAACGTGACAGTGAATGCTTTAAAGCAGTATAAACTAGGTTATATGGAGATAGGAAAGATAAAACCGGAGCATTGTGAAGAATGGCTTTCTGATATGAAGAAAAAATATCGCGGTTCGTCGATACAAAGTCAAATCAGTTTGATTAAACGCTCGTTTGAATATGCTATCGATTATGACTATATCACAAAGAATCCATTTAGGCGGATTACCACGGATCGAAGTGACAGTAAGGTTATGGAAGCTATTCCTGTTGATGAGATGAATAGATTTCTGGATTTTTGTTCGAAAGATACACACAGTTTACATTGTTATGATATGTTATATATTTTATTTTGGACAGGATTAAGGGCATCTGAATTATGTGGGCTGACGATAGACAACATAGATCTGGATAATCATGTAATAAAAGTAGAAAAACAGTTACAATGTATTAACCACAAACATGTTGTTTTGAAACCTAAAACTTCGAATAGTGTAAGATATGTTCCTATGACGGACGGTGTTCATCAATGTTTTTCGTCGGTTCTTACAAATAGATATCTTAAAGGTGATATAGAGCCAGTATGCTATGATGAGCGAGGCAATTCATATGAAGGTTTTGTGTTTCTCGCAACTCGTAGTAGAAAGACGATTGTTCGGAGTCATGTCGAGGAATATTTGCAGAATTGCATCAAAAGATACAACCTGGCAAATCCATCATGTCCAATCCGTAAGTTTGAGCCACATATATGCAGACATACATTTGCTACCAATATGCAGGGATTACCACCCAAAACCTTGCAATCTATTTTAGGGCATGGCAATATCAGCACGACAATGAATCATTATGTGGATGTAAGACCAAATGAACAACAATTAGCAGAAATCAATGTTATAGCGAGCGCACTAACCTAATTCGTAAGAATTTTTACATACGAATTATTTACGAATTATTCTGCGAAATGAGATGTAATAGAACATAATGAAATGTAACAAAATGGATATGATTTAGGTAATAAAAATAGGTAAAAGTATAGAAAAGGACCTATTTATAAAGGAAATAAAGAATATGATAGCAATAATTGATTATGATGCGGGAAATATAAAAAGTGTGGAAAAGGCGCTGCAGGCGCTTGGTGAGAACGCTGTGATCACCAGAGACAAAGATATCTTATTGCATGCAGACAGGGTGATTTTGCCCGGGGTAGGAGCTTTTGGTGATGCTATGGATAAACTGCATGCATATGGGCTGGTAGAAATTATTCACCAAATTGTAGAAAAGGGAATACCATTTTTGGGAATTTGTCTGGGACTGCAGCTTTTGTTTGAAAGGAGTGAGGAAAGTCCGGGTGTCCAAGGGCTTGGGCTTTTACAGGGAGAAATTTTAAGAATACCGGATGGGGATGGACTGAAAATTCCGCATATTGGATGGAATTCGCTTAAATTTCCTCATNNCGGAAGATTGTTTAAAGGAATCAAAGAGGAATCTTATGTATATTTTGTACATTCCTACTATTTGAAAGCAGTAGATGAAAGTATTGTGAAGGCAGTTACAGAGTATGGAACTATTATTCATGCTTCCGTGGAGAAGGACAACCTTTTTGCCTGCCAGTTCCATCCGGAAAAGAGTTCCGAGGCGGGACTTCAGATTTTAAAGAATTTTATTGCAGTATAGGGAATGGAGGAGTATGGTATGCATACCAAAAGAATCATCCCCTGCCTGGATGTAAATAACGGAAGAGTGGTTAAGGGAACGAACTTTATTAATCTGAGAGATGCAGGGGATCCCATTGAGGTGGGGAAGGAATATGATAAAGCGGGGGCTGATGAACTTGTTTTTTTGGATATCACAGCATCCTCCGATGCCAGGGAAATTAAGGCGGAGCTGGTGCGCAGAGTGGCGGAAACAATTTNTATCCCTTTTACCGTTGGTGGTGGTATCAGGACTGTGGATGACTTTAAAATGATTCTGCGGGAAGGCGCTGATAAGGTGGCTGTCAATTCCGCGGCAATCATGAATCCGGCTCTGATCAGTGAAGCTGCCGATAAGTTTGGAAGCCAGTGTGTGGTAGTGGCAATTGATGCCAAAAGAAGAGCAGACGGAAGCGGCTGGAATATATTTAAAAATGGCGGACGTGTGGACATGGGAATAGATGCCATTGAATGGGCGATGAAAGCCGCAGAACTTGGTGCAGGGGAGATCCTTCTTACCAGTATGGATTGTGACGGAACCAAGGCAGGTTATGATATTGAATTGACAAGAACAGTAGCTGAAAATGTGTCGATTCCGGTGATTGCTTCCGGCGGTGCCGGAACAAAAGAACATTTCAGGGAAGCACTTGTAGAGGGAAAGGCAGATGCAGTTTTAGCGGCTTCTTTATTCCACTACAAGGAATTGGAAATTCGGGAAGTGAAACAATATTTAAGAGATCAGGGAATATCCGTCAGATTATGATCAGGTAACGAAAGAGGACAGAAGCTATGGCAATGATTGACAATGACTGGCTGGATTGTATCCAGGATGAGTTCAGAAAACCCTATTACAAAGAACTATATCAGTTTGTAAGGAAGGAATATAATACTCATGTGATTTATCCGCCGGCAGACGATATTTTTAATGCGTTTCATTTCACCCCTTTAAGCAAGGTAAAGGTGATGATCTTAGGGCAGGATCCTTATCATGGAGAGCATCAAGCGCACGGTCTGTGTTTTTCGGTGCTGCCGGATCAGCCGGAGCTTCCGCCGTCTTTGCAGAATATTTATAAGGAACTTCAGGATGATCTGGGATGTTATATTCCCAATAACGGTTATCTAAAAAAATGGGCGGATCAGGGAGTTCTTATGTTAAATACAGTATTGACAGTCCGGGCACATCAGGCAGGTTCTCATCAGGGAAANGGCTGGGAGCAGTTTACGGACGCCATTATCCAGGCAGTGAATGCCCAGGATCGTNCCATAGTTTATCTNCTTTGGGGNAAACCGGCGCAAAGTAAGATCCCTATGCTCACCAATCNAAAGCACTTGATNTTGNAAGCACCGNATCCAAGNCCGCTTTCNGCANACAGAGGNTTNNTTGNGTGCAGGCATTTNAGCCAGACAAACGCATTCTTNCAGAAGAATGAGGTGGATCCTATCGATTGGCAGATTGATAATTTGTAGGAGGTTTTATGANGAAAACATCAGCACCTCGTATTGTAGCAGCCACAGNNGTGATTATATCTGTGGCTGTTCTTTTTNACATNAGGATGGCTCGCGAAGCGTGACGTCCGTTGTTATANTNAGTTGGTCGGCAAAACGGACAGCGTTTGTTNGGATTGNNGGTAANCANANAAAAGAGTTAAGTAAATNAATGAAAGAAGGATANTTATATGATTAAGCCGAAAAAATTAAAAAAAGGGGATAAAATAGCCATTGTTAGTTTGTCTTGGGGTGGTTTAGGAGATGATGCCCTAATTCATAAATATTATATCGCAAAGGAAAGATTGGAGAACGATTTTGGATTAGAAGTAATGTGTATGCCTCATGCTTTAAAGGGCAGTGAATTTATTGCCCAAAATCCCCAATTGCGTGCTCAGGATTTGATGGATGCTTTTAAGGATTCTTCCGTTTCGGCTATTTTTTGTGCCATTGGAGGAGACGACACAATTCGGACACTCCCATACATAAACTTGGATATTATACGGAATAATCCGAAAATTTTCATGGGATATTCTGATTCAACAACAAATCATTTTATGATGTACAAAGCTGGATTAGTTTCTTTTTATGGTCCGACTATTATGTGTGAGTTTGGGGAATATGTTAAAATGTTTGATTACACCAAAAAGGCAGTGGAGGATGTCCTGTTTGGAACATGGAAAGAATATGAACTGCTCCCAAGTCCCGAATGGACAGATGATTATATTCCCTGGCAGGAAAGTAACAGAAACACTCCACATTCAATGAAAAAAGATACACACGGATATGAAATCATAAACGGAAAGGGAATTGCGAAAGGTCATTTGCTGGGTGGATGTATCGATGTGTTTTTAATGGTGAATGGAACAACAATTTGGCCCACATTAGATGAATGGTCTAATTCCATTTTGTTTTTTGAAACCAGTGAAGATAAGCCATCTCCTGATTTTGTGTTGTGGACCTTGCGAAATCTGGCCGCACAGGGGATTTTAAATGTAATAAACGGGATGATTGTCGGTAAACCCAAGGATGAAACGTATTATGAAGAGTATAAAGAGGTGGTCAGGCAAGTTATTGTTGAAGAAGAACACTTAATGGAATTGCCCATTTTTTATAATGTTAATATTGGACATGCAAAACCAATTGCCATTCTTCCTTATGGAATCNAGGCAGAATTAAATNNCAATGAGAAAACCNTTCNNTTCTTAGAATCGCCCACTATATAGTAACAAGTTATATAAAAAGCAGTTGACAAAACAGCAGAACTCTACTATAGTGTTCCTGTAAAGAAACACTAATCAAAGGGAGCGTATATGGAAGAGAGCGAAGTACTGAATAAATTGGGATTGTTTGGACTTACCAGACAGGAAGCGACCCTTTATCTGTGCATGTACCGTTATGGAGGGATTACGGGCTATGAGGCGGCCAAGTATACCGGGATATCAAGGTCTAATGTTTACAGCGGACTTTCCGGGCTGGCGGACAAAGGAGCGGCATATTTGGAGCAGGGAAGCGCAAGCAGGTATATCGCTGTACCTATTGAAAAATTTTGTGAAAACAAGATCAGAAGCCTGAAGCGGGAAAAGGAATATCTGATTGAAAATATTCCGGCAATGAAAGAACAGGAGATTGGATATATCACTATTACGGGAAATGGAAATATTCTGGATAAAGTGATTGAAATGGTTTTGGGAGCCGAGAAAAGAATCTATCTTTCGGCATCGTTTTCTATGATTAGAGAAGTTGAAAAGGAGATTATGAAAGCTCTCGAAAAAGAAATCAAGCTGGTGCTGATTACTGATAGAATGCCTGAAAATTCAGAGATAAAAGAAAAGAGTATTTGTTATCTGGCAGGGGCAAGAGGGAACAGCATCAGGCTGATCATTGATTCTGCATATGCGCTGACTGGAGAATTGACAGGAAAAAAGGATGATACCTGTCTTTACACCGGGCAGGAGAATTTTATCAAGGTATTTAAGGACGCACTGAGAAATGAAATAAAGCTGATTGAGCTTCAAGGAGGAGAAAATGAAAAAGATACCATATGTGACTAAGGAAAAAGTACAGGAGATTGTGAAAACATATCCCACACCTTTTCATCTTTATGATGAGAAGGGAATCAGGGAAAATGCCAGGGCAGTGAAGGAGGCTTTTGCATGGAATCCGGGATTTAAAGAATATTTTGCTGTTAAGGCAACGCCTAATCCCTACCTGATCGCCATTTTGCAGGAATATGGATGCGGTTGTGACTGTTCTTCGCTGACAGAGCTGATGCTCAGTGAGGCAATGGGGATAACCGGAAGCGATATCATGTTTTCTTCCAACGACACACCTGCTGAGGAATATGAGTATGCGGCAAAACTGGGAGCTATTATCAATTTGGATGACATCACTCACATTGAGTTTGTGGAAAATATTTTAGGAAAGCTTCCGGAGACCATGAGCTGTCGGTATAATCCCGGCGGGGTATTTCAGATGAGTAATGGAATCATGGACAACCCGGGAGATTCCAAGTACGGTTTTACCACAGAGCAGATGTTTGAAGGATACCGCATTCTGATGGAAAAAGGCGTTAAAAACTTTGGCATTCATGCCTTTCTTGCCAGCAACACCGTATCCAATGAATATTATCCGGTTCTGGCAAAAGAGCTGTTTGAGTTGGCAGTGAAGCTGGAGAAAGAGACCGGTGCAGATATCAAATTTATTAATCTTTCCGGCGGCGTGGGAATTCCGTATACGCCGGATCAGGAGCCTAATGATATCCGTGTGATCGGTGAGGGAGTCCGCAAAGTGTATGAAGAAGTGCTTGTACCTGCCGGTATGGGAGATGTGGCAATCTACACGGAAATGGGACGCTTTATGATGGGACCTTACGGGCAGCTTGTGACAACGGCGATCCATGAGAAACATACCCATAAAGAATATATTGGCGTAGATGCCTGTGCGGTAAACCTGATGCGGCCTGCTATGTACGGGGCATATCATCACATTACCGTGCTTGGCAAGGAGGAAGCTGCCTGTGACCATAAATATGATGTGACAGGGTCCCTTTGCGAGAATAATGATAAATTTGCCGTTGACCGGATGCTTCCTGAAATTGAGAAAGGGGATTATCTGGTGATCCATGATACAGGAGCGCATGGTTATGCGATGGGCTATAACTATAACGGAAAGCTAAAATCCGCGGAACTGCTTCTTAAGGAAGATGGCAATGTGGAGCTGATTAGAAAGGCGGAAACACCGAAAGATTATTTCTCAACCTTTGAAGGATTGGATATTTATAACAAAATTCATTTTTAAACTTGCCAATAACAGCCGGATATGCTATTATATTATTCGGCTGTTACAGCACATGCCGGCGTGGCGGAATGGCAGACGCGGCAGACTCAAAATCTGTTGGTGGCAACATCGTATGGGTTCAAGTCCCATCGCCGGCACTCGAAAGCCCTTGATTTTACGGAATTTTTGGAACATGGAAAGTCAAAAGGTAATCAAGAAGGTAATCAGACATATGTTCGATTGAAATTACATAAGAAAGGAGCTTTCTTGTATGTATGATTTTTTAAAGCTTTAAAAGGCTCAAATTTGTAATTTTTGATTGAATATGAAAAGATATTGCCCGAAGAATAGAAATTGAAATTTGGGGCAAATAACGAAGCCAGAACAGCACTTTAATATGTGTAAAGTATGAGAGTCACGGAAAAATTTCTTGTGAGTTTTTATTTCGCCATTTTAAACCCTTATTTCCTCTTCATAGATTAAAAAATTTAAAGCCGAATTTGAGCCTCACACGAAGCCGCACGGGTATTATAACAACACCGTCAGAGATGGAATGTTCCATCTCTTTTTCTATACCCAAAATCCTTATTATTTATGTCGAAAAATGTATAATGATGTGATACAATGAAATCATCTATTGCAAAGGAGAAGGATGGGCATGGATAAAATATTAAAGATAGGGACGGGCATAGCTGGTGTTTTGGCAGTGGTAGCCTGTTTAAGTACAATAGGGATAGTCGGGTACGCCCTTGTAGGTGGAGAGCCGGACAAGTCATCCGAAGAAGTCTACCAAGCCGAGATGCAGGCGTACAACGAAGAAATGCAGGATATTCATGTGCTAAATGAAGCCACTCCTACCTTTTTAGAAACTCCAACGCCTTTATATGATGAACATATCCATAATTACATAGAGTCCATGGACATAAAATCCAACTGTTATCAGGAAGGAAGATTGAAATATACCTGTGATACGTGTGAAGATATTTATTATATAGATTTGCCCATGACCGTGCACAGACCCGATGATTAGTGGACGGTTACAAGAGAAGCGACTCCTAATTTAGCAGGGTTAAGGGTAAAGTACTGCATTTATTGTGACCAAATAGTAATAATTGAAGATATTCCTTATACATCAGAGGAAAATAGTATTGGCGATGAAAATCATATTCATAATTATACATCAACAATAGAAAGAGAACCAACCTGCGTATTTTCTGGATTAAGGAAATATACATGCAGTTGCGGTTCTTCTTACACTGAACCTATACATGCGCCGGGACATGTCGCATCTGATTGGGAAGTGGCAGAAGAAGCTACTACCACATATAAGGGAACGGAACAAAGAATGTGCCGTGTATGTGGCGTTCTTTTAGATTCACGCCCTATAGATGCAAAGCGAGAATCTCCAAGCCCTACGGGAATCCCTTCTAATACAGTCTCGACAACAGGAATACCGACAACAACGCCCGGACAAACTAGCACGCCATCACCGATAAATACTCCAACGCAAAGACCGATAGTTACGCCAAGCCCTGTTAACACTACACGCCCGACAGCCACGCCTACAGTGCGGCCAACAACGAGACCGACAAGTACACCAACAGCACGCCCAACAACGAGACCGACAAGTACACCAACAGCACGCCCAACACCCACACCTACAATTAGCCCAACAAATACGCCTGCGCCACCAAAAGAAGAATCTCGTGAAATTTACAGAGATAGAAATGTCATTATTTCTTATACCGGAATAACAGGGGATGAGGATTTTTATAATGTAAACTTCATTGTTGAGAATCTTTCAAACCAAACAATAACAGTACAAGTTAGAGAAACCTCTATAAATGGAGTCATGGTTACTCCGATTTGCTCAATAGAAGTCGCTCCCGGTAAGAAAGCATTTGATGATATGGGAATTATTGGAAAAGACGCAACTAATGTGCCTAAAAGTCGGGTGACTAATATAGAAACTAAATTTCATATATTCGATTGGAAAGATGATGATTTCGGTTACNATACAGAAAANGTTGTGNTACTGCCTGCGATNGCACNTACGCCGCCGATTCAATCTGTAAACTATAGCATTGGTGAAATGACATTTTATACGTATGATGATAACTCATATTATCATTTTATTCAGCCTATTACCAATACTGGAAATGTACCGTTGTACTTAAAAAAATGTACACTTGATATAGAAGATGAAAACGGTCATTTGCTATCAACTGAAAGTTTTATAAGCAACTGTCCGGACGTTATTTCGCCGGGGGAGACAGGATATTTTTATAATGGACTTGGAAGTCTCTCAACGAATGATGCAGTGAAAAACGCTAGTTCTATAGTTGCAGTTCCAAAATTGGAAATAGTTGAGTCGGACGTAGAACCGATAATATACCGGATTTCGGACACATCGCTTACACAAGGTGATTCTTCGCCATCTGTGGTAGGAAGAATAACGAATAATACCAGAGAAGATGATTCTTTGGTGTATGTCCAAGCTATTTTCTACGATGAAAACGGGAATATTATACATATAACTGGAACGAATATAATGAATTTACTGGCAGGGCAGACGCAAAGTTTTAAAATATCAATTCTTCCAACATCAGACGAAAATGTTTCGTATGAGAATATAGTAAATTATAAGGTAATTGCAAGAAAAGCGCATTATCAATTTTAGTTTTTACAAAGAAGGAAAAAGAAATGGCAAATGTAAAATGTCCAAAATGCAGTAATTTAATCACAAATGTTTCTGCTGGTCAGACGGCGAAATGCACTAAATGCGGTCACGTTATGAAATTATCATCACCATCAACTAGTCAAACGGCATCATCAACACCAACACCAACGAGCAAAGCAAAAACTGAAATGCCTATGACAACATGGAAATTAGTTTCTGGTATCATTTCCATAATTTTATTTATCATTGTCTCTTTCCAATCATGCTATTAGTTGGTGGAATTGTTTCTATTTGCGTGAGAAAAGGCGGCAACATTGCCTTAATTGTCCTTTTCGGAATAGCCACATTTTTCGGATTTCTGCTTGCAGGAAGTTTCAGCGATTTATATGTGTGGTCATTCTGGTGCTTGGTATGCATGGTGTTAGCGATCATTTCACTGGTAAAAAGTTAAAGCAAAATTACATAACAAGATAAAATCGGGTGTCTAAAAGCATCCGATTTTATTTTAAATCAGACAAAGAACAACTGGACGATAGAAGAGTTTCTTGTGAAGATACAGAGAATTTTGGAATATCATACGGCGTAAACACTGACGAAAAATGACGAACTTTTATTCTTGAAATAATCATAAGATAGTATTAAGATATAGTTGAAGGTAACAAGTCCCATCGCCGGCATTGAAAACGGAGGTATCGAGAGATGCCTTTTTTTGTTGCTTTTTGCAACTGCAGGCAATAAATTAACGTTTAGCTGAGTTTCAATGAGAAATACGAAAACCCGGATAAACTCAAATTCTACGCCGCCACGCTCGATAAAGCGTTCGCGAATTGGCTCCTTTAGAATTTGAGCTCTATCCGGGTTAGTTATTGGCTAACGAAAAACCAGCTTATGATGCCACTATAGTCGCCTAATCTACTGCCCGGCTATCTGCCAAAGAGTGAACCATTCGACTTTAGTGAAGTAATTAGCTGTGCTTTGCATCATTCGACAACCCAGCTCAGATGAAAATAAATCCTTGAGGAAACAATTCGCGAACGCTTTATCGAGCGTGTTGACGAAAGGATTTCTTTTCATCTGAGCGGACGTCTCGCATATGAGTACCCTGGCTAAACGTTAATTTTGCATCACATCTATTGTTTACTTTACCCCTGTTTTAGTGTATATTTATTAAGGTGGGCGGATTGTGCGCTTTTGCGAGGTATGGACATGACTTGTAAGGAAACGGAGAAGATGATTCCCTTCTTTTTGCAGGATGATCTGGAGACGGAAGAATTACGGGAATTTATGGAGCATATAGAGGAATGTGATGACTGTAGGGAAGAGTTGACAATTCAGTTTCTTGTCACGGAAGGTATGTCAAGGCTGGAGGAAGGAAATGTTTTCGACCTTCAAAATGAACTGCGATACCGCATGGATGAGGCAGGACATGCTTTAAAGCGCAGAGAAAACATGCAGTGGATTTTGTATGGTTTGGAAGGACTTGTGGTTTTGGCAATCTTTATTTTGATTATGTTACTCATTATTTTATAAGTTTTTCACATGATTTTTCATATGATTTTTCATATGATATAGACAGCATTGAAGGAAATACGTAATGCCGTGGAAAGGAAGAAAAGGAAATTCATGAAGAAATTAGTATTGATCGATGGTCACAGCATCTTAAACAGAGCTTTTTACGGAGTACCGGACTTAAGCAACAGTGCAGGACTTCATACCAATGCTGTTTATGGATTTTTGAATATATTGTTTAAAATTCTGGAGGAAGAGAAGCCGGATTATCTGACGGTTGCTTTTGATGTGCATGCACCGACCTTCCGTCATGAGATATACAAGGAATATAAAGGAACCAGAAAGCCCATGCCGGAGGAACTAAGGGAGCAGGTCCCGGTGATGAAGGAAGTTCTTGATGCAATGGGAATTAAACGGGTAGAACAGCCGGGATTTGAGGCAGATGACATTCTGGGAACTCTTGCCAGACGTGGAGAAAAGGAAGGAATGGCAGTTTCGCTTGTGTCCGGGGACAGAGATTTATTGCAGATTGCATCGGAGCATATTAAAATACGGATTCCGAAGACCAAAGGCGGAAAAACTGAGATCGAGGATTATTACGCCGCGGATGTGAAGGCAAAGTATCAGGTGACACCGCTTCAGTTTATTGATATGAAGGCGCTTATGGGAGATACGGCAGACAATATTCCCGGTGTGCCGAAGGTCGGAGAGAAGACAGCAGCGGAACTGATGGTCTGCTACGGATCCATCGAAAATATTTATGCACATGTGGAAGAAATATCCAAAAAGTCTATTCGGGAATCTTTGATTGCAAACCGGGAATTGGCAGATTTGAGTAAAGTACTTGCCACGATTAATACGGACAGTCCTGTTGAGTTTTCCTTTGAGGAAGCTGTGATTGGCGATTTTTATACTCAGGAGGCATATGTCCTGTTTAAGAAGCTGGAATTTAAGAATCTTTTGGGACGGTTTGAAAAGGGTGTTTCCAATGAGGCTGTTACAGCCGGTTTTGGTTTGATTTCCAGCAGAGAAGAGGCAGATAGAATTTTTGATCAGGCACTTGCCAATAGCGGGGAGATTGGGCTTGCTATTTTAAGAAATGAAGGAAATAGGGGAGAACTTGTCGGCATTTCACTGGCATTTGCAGATGGAAAGAGTTTTTTGATCCCTCGGGAGGGAGAAATATCAGAAGAATATATTCAGGGTAAATTGGCTGCTTTAGGCGGGCAGTGCCGAATTGCCTGCCCGGATATAAAAGGAGCTTACGAATATTTAAAGAGCAGAGAAACGGAGCGATTTTTTGACATCATATTGGCGGCATATTTACTAAACCCGCTGAAAAATGATTATACGGCGGCGGATGTTGCCAACGAGCAGCTTGGTCTTTTGATTCCGGAGCGGAGCCAGAGGTTTGGAAAGATGACCCTTAGAGAGGCTTTCAAGGAAAANAAAGCAGAATTTACAGAATATGCATGTTTTCTNNCNTATGTCAGTGTAAAAGCAGCACCGGTGNTCAAGGAGAAACTTAAGGATANTGGTATGGACAAGCTGATGAAGAAAATTGAAATGCCGCTTACCTTTGTGCTTTATGATATGGAGCGGGAAGGAATTCTGGTTCGTCCGGCAGAACTGAAAGCATATGGGGAGGCACTTACCGGCAGGATCGGGGAACTGGAGCAGAAGATTTATGAGCAGGCAGGAACGGAATTTAATATTAATTCCCCCAAACAGCTTGGTGAGATTTTGTTTGAACGGTTAAAGCTTCCCGGCGGAAAGAAGACCAAGACCGGTTATTCCACGGCGGCAGATGTATTGGAGAAACTGGCAGCGGATTGCCCGATGGTAGCGGATGTATTAGAATACAGACAGCTTGCAAAGCTGAAATCCACTTATGCGGATGGACTTGCAGCATTTATAGATAAAGATGACCGGATCCATACGACCTTTAATCAGACGATTACGGCTACCGGACGTCTCAGTTCCACGGATCCAAATCTACAGAATATTCCCATGCGTATGGAACTGGGCAGAAAAATCCGCAAGGTGTTCGTGCCCAAAGAAGGATATTGCTTTACGGATGCGGATTATTCCCAGATTGAACTGCGAATTCTGGCGCACATGTCAGGGGATGAGCAGCTGATCGAAGCCTATCGGATGCATGCGGATATTCATCGAATCACGGCATCTCAGGTGTTCCATATTCCCTTTGATGAGGTGACGGATCTGCAGAGACGCAATGCAAAAGCGGTTAATTTTGGAATTGTATATGGAATCAGTTCCTTTGNCNNGAGTCAGGATCNNAGCATTACCCGAAAAGAAGNGGNAGAGTATATTGAACAGTATTTTGNAACTTATCCCGGTGTGAAGAATTTCCTNGNTAAGGCAGTTTCAGATGCAAAGAAAAACGGCTATATTANCACCNNGTNTGGACGCAGAAGACCGGTGCCTGAGCTTTCCTCCGGAAATTTCATGCAGCGTTCTTTTGGAGAGCGGGTGGCGATGAATTCACCGATTCAGGGAACCGCAGCGGATATCATTAAAATTGCAATGATCAAAGTGCACGAACGGCTGCACCGGGAGAAGCTGAAATCGAAGCTGATTCTTCAAGTTCACGATGAACTTCTGATTNAGACCTGTGAGGAGGAAAAAGAACAGGTAAAAGCAATCCTGGAGGAAGAGATGGTNNATGCGGTGGAGCTTTCGGTGNAGCTGGAAGTGGATCTGCATACGGGCAGTGACNGGTACGAGGCAAAATAATCATGATAGTAATCGGAATTACGGGCGGTGTAGGCAGCGGAAAGTCTGCACTGCTTGCTTACATAAAAGAAAACTATAACTGTAGAATTCTTTTAGCGGATGAAGCAGCCCATAAAGTAAAAGAGCCGGGGCAGCCTTGTTATGGCAAATTAGTGGAACTGCTGCCGGAAGATGTGTTTAATGAGGATGGCAGTATCAATAAAGGCCGTATGGCATCTGAGATATTTGGATCCGAAAAACTGCTTGAAGAGGTAAATAAGATTATTCATCCAGCGGTGAAAGCATATATCCAAGAGGAAATTGCTTCGGAGCGTGAGAAGAACTGCATTCAATTTTTTTTCGTCGAGGCGGCGCTTTTGATTGAAGATGGATATTTAAATATTGTCGATGAAATGTGGTATGTTTATGCACAGGAAGATGTGCGCAGACAGCGCCTTTTGAATTCCAGGGGGTATACAGAAGAGAAAATTCAGGCAATTATGGATTCCCAGCTTACGGAAGAGGAATTCAGAAAAAACTGCAGGACAGTCATTGACAATAGTGGCAGCTTTAAGGAGGCCTGCAGGCAAATTGATGTAAAAATGGGGGAATATCTGTGATGGAAGGAAGAAAATATACCGGACAGTTGGTATTCGGGCTGGATATCGGAACCAGAAGCATTGTCGGTACCGTAGGGTATAAGGCCGGTAACCGGTTTATTGTGGTCGCACAAAGGAGCAGAGAGCACGAGACCAGAGCTATGCTGGACGGGCAGATCCATGATATTCACAAGGTTGGAGAAACGATTTCGGAGGTGAAGAGAGGCCTTGAGGAAGCAGTGGGCAGAAAATTGACGGAGGTCTGTATTGCGGCGGCAGGACGTGTGCTGCGCACGGTTACCACGCATGTGGAATATCCATTTTCCGGGGATAAAGAAATCGGACAGGAGGATATTTATGCCCTCATAGCTGCGGGAATCGAAAAGGCTTATCAGGAGTTTCTAGGCGATCAGGATGGCGATATGAAATTTTATTGTGTGGGACATTCGGTGGTACGGTTTTATCTGAATGGATATCCCATGGGAAATTTAGAGGGACATAAGGCCCGGACGATCGGTGTGGATCTGATTGCAACATTTCTCCCGGATGAGGTAGTAGATGGTCTTTACAAAGCGGTTGATCTGGCGGGGCTTAATGTGAATAGTTTGACGCTGGAGCCGATTGCGGCGATTCAGCTTGCCATTCCGGAGCGTTTCCGAATGTTGAATATTGCACTTTTGGATGTGGGAGCGGGAACATCAGATATTTCCATTACCAATGACGGATGTATTCTGGCATATGGGATGATTCCCATGGCGGGTGATCTGCTGACGGAGGAGATCGCAAAACATTGTCTGGTTGATTTTGCAGCGGCAGAACAGATCAAAAAGCAGGCAGGAGAGACAGAAACCATATCCTATATGGATATTATGCTGCTGCCACAGACCATCAGCAGTGAAGAAATTAAAAAGATCACGGCGCCGGTGATTGATGATATGGCACAGCAGGCGGCGGATAAGATCAAAGAGTTAAACGGTGATAAGGCAGTCAGCGCAGTCTTTGTCGTGGGAGGCGGAGGAAAAATCCCGGGATATACGGAAGCTGTTGCCGATAAGCTGGGAATTGCCAGAGAACGTGTTGCACTCAGGGGAGAAGAGGTTATGCAGCAGATTGTGTTTGAGGAGGACGTAAAAAAAGACAGTCTTCTCGTTACCCCTATCGGAATCTGCTTAAACTTTTATGAGCAGAGCAACAACTTTATTTTTGTGAGCTTTAATGACGAACGTATTAAAATTTATGATAATAACCGGCTGACGGTAGCAGATGCTGCCATACAGGCACAGTTTCCCAACGATGGTCTTTTTCCCAAGCGGGGAGACAGTCTTGATTTTACGGTAAACGGGAAGCAGCGTATGGCAAGAGGGCAGTTTGGTGAAACGGCAGTGATTACTGTAAACGGAGAGACGGCAGACATTTACACGCCGATTCATGCCAATGATTTGATCCGGGTGATTCCTTCAACAGCAGGGGAGAAAGGACAGATGACAATAGGAGATCTGCCGGAGAGCACAGAAAGCCTGCAGGTGATTGTAAATGACAGGAAGGTGGAGGTTCCCTGCTTTGCCAGCGTCAACGGAGTATTACAGTCGAGATACTATGATATACAGGAAAATGATGAGATACAAATTTTGAATTACTATACGGTGGGACAGATTTTGGAGTTTATGGATGTACTCTTAGAGCCATGGATGAATCTATATGTCAATAATCGTCTTGCGGATAGAGATACGCCGGTTTACGAGAATTTTTCCGTTCTTTGGACCAGAGAAATTCTGCCCGAACCTCAGATGGAAAGCAGACAATCCGAAGAGAGTAAAGAAGCAGTGATACAGGAAGAGGAAGAGAGCAGGGAGGAGCCTGAGACTGCAGGGGAGGAATTCGAGGCAGAGGAAGAGACGGTGTCCATTTCCGTGATTGTCAATAATCAGCTTGTAGTGTTGGAAGGAAAGTCGGAATATGTATATGTGGATGTGTTTGAAAAAATTGATTTTGACCGCAGCAGACCGAAGGGAATGGGTATCGTAACCACATTGAATGGTCGTCCGGCACAGTATATGGAAGCCATACATGACGGCGATGTACTGGAAATTTACTGGCGTGCTTGATAGTGCACAACATACAGATATGGGAAAGAAAAGAAGCAGGAAGGAATAAAACATTAACATGAGACTTTGCAGTATAGCCAGTGGAAGCAGTGGAAACTGTATTTATGTTGGTTCGGATGCCACGCATCTTTTGGTGGATGTGGGAATAAGCGGAAAGAGGACGGAAGAGGGGCTGAAAGAACTGGATTTGTCTATGCGGGATATTGATGGGATATTTATCACCCATGAGCATGCGGATCACATTGCAGGACTTGGGGTACTCAGCAGAAAGTATGAAATTCCCATTTATGCTACAGCAGGGACCATTGAGGCAATTAAAAAGACAACTTCTGTGGGAGAAATACCAGAAGAACTGTTCTGCCCTGTCTGTGCGGAAGAAAAGGTTATAGTGAAAGATCTGATCTGCAATCCCATGAGAATATCTCATGATGCGGCGGAGCCGGTGGCGTATCGGATACAGCATGGCAGGAAGCGTGTGGGCATTATAACAGATCTCGGCAATTATAACGACTATACGGTAGAGTGTCTGCGGGGAATGGATGCCCTTCTTTTGGAAGCTAACCACGATATACATATGCTTCAGGCGGGCCCTTATCCTTATTATTTGAAACAGCGGATTTTAGGAGATCGGGGACATCTTTCCAATGAACGTGCGGGACAGCTTTTGTACCATTTGCTTCACGAAAAGCTGCAGACGGTGATATTGGGTCATTTAAGCAAAGAAAACAACCTGCCGGAACTGGCATACGAGGCAGTCCGGGTGGAAGTGACTATGGCACGGATGAATGAGCAGGCAGATGAAACAGGTGAAGAAGGAAGCAGCGCGAAGATGACGGATTTTCCTATGTATGTGGCGCCCAGAAGTCAGAATTCATCAATTATACATATTGCATAAAAGAAGGGAGACAGAAAATGAATAAGACAATTATTACGGTTGTGGGAAAGGATACAGTAGGTATCATAGCGAAGGTATGTACTTATCTGGCAGACAACCAGATCAATATTCTTGATATTTCACAGACTATTGTACAGGGATTTTTTAATATGATGATGATTGTGGATACCAATGAAATGAGCAAGCATTTCGGAGAAATGGCAGATGAACTTAAGGAACTGGGAGAAAGCATTGGGGTGGATATTAAATGCCAGAAGGAAGAAATCTTTGATAAGATGCACCGGATATAGAGAAAGAAGATGAAAAAGGACAGGAAATATGATTAATTTATTTGAAGTAGTTGAAACCAACGAAATGATTACAAAGGAAAATTTGGATGTGCGTACGATCACTATGGGCATCAGCCTGCTTGACTGTATGGATTCCGATTTAACCTCTTTAAATAAAAAAATATACAACAAGATTTACGATGCGGCAAAGGATCTGGTGAAAACCGGAGAGGAGATATCCAGAGAATTCGGGATTCCCATTGTGAATAAAAGGATATCGGTGACGCCCATTGCACTGATCGGCGGGGCGGCATGTAAATGTATTGAAGACTTTGCTTCCATTGCACAGACTTTGGATAAAGTGGCGCATCAGGTGGGAGTGAATTTTATCGGGGGATATTCCGCTTTAGTATCCAAAGGGATGACACCCGCAGACGAGCTGCTGATCCGTTCCATTCCGCTTGCTCTTTCCACAACAGAAAGGGTCTGCAGTTCCGTGAATTTAGGTTCCACTAAAACAGGAATCAATATGGATGCGGTGAAGCTTATGGGACAGATCGTGAAACAGACGGCAGAATATACGAAAGAACAGGATTCTCTTGGTTGTGCTAAGCTGGTTGTCTTTTGCAATGCACCGGATGACAATCCTTTTATGGCGGGAGCCTTTCATGGTGTGACAGAGGCTGATAAGATTATCAATGTGGGGGTAAGCGGTCCCGGCGTCGTAAAAACAGCGCTCAGCAAGGTGCGGGGAGAAAATTTTGAGGTTCTGTGCGAGACCATTAAGAAAACAGCATTTAAAGTGACCAGAGTAGGACAGTTGGTTGCACAGGAGGCATCCGCCCGGCTTGGCGTTCCTTTTGGAATCGTGGATTTGTCATTGGCACCGACACCGGCGATTGGAGACAGTGTGGCTGACATTCTCTGTGAGATTGGATTAGAACATGCCGGTGCACCGGGAACCACGGCGGCTCTTGCACTTTTAAATGATCAGGTGAAAAAGGGCGGTGTTATGGCTTCTTCTTATGTAGGCGGCTTGAGTGGTGCATTCATTCCAGTCAGTGAGGATCAGGGAATGATTGACGCGGTGGAAGCAGGCGCACTTACATTGGAAAAGCTGGAGGCAATGACCTGTGTCTGTTCCGTGGGACTGGATATGATCGCCATTCCCGGGGATACCAAAGACACTACCATTTCAGGAATTATTGCAGATGAGATGGCGATTGGCATGGTAAATCAAAAGACCACGGCGGTACGCATTATTCCGGTGATCGGAAAGGGAGTGGGAGAAACCGTAGAGTTTGGAGGCCTTTTGGGATATGCGCCCATCATGCCGGTAAACGGGTTTTCCTGTGATGCATTTGTGGACCGGGGCGGCAGAATTCCGGCGCCGATCCACAGCTTCAAAAATTAATCGGAAATATTCACAAAATGCGAACCAGTNTTTAGGAAAAAATTAAGATTNTGCAGGTTGTTTCCTGGGACATAGTATGCTATNGTTTGTATGTAATGTTGATAGAAGACACAAGATTATGAGGTATAGCATGAAAAATAGAAAAATGAAGAAAAGCAGATTTGCCGCATTGGTTCTTGTTGCGGCGATGATGACACTGACACTTGCCGGTTGTAGGAAATCCGGTGGAAACAGTGGCGCTGGCACAAAGGATGGATTTGTTTATGTCCCGGAGTATATACAGATTGATTTTGGTTTAAACAGCGAAAATANGAACNNAAACGATACGGCGGCGGTTTCGNATTCCCTGTNTCTGATTGTATCTTCTTGGGGAGAAGAGACCGGATCAGAGTACGGTCTGTACCAATACAATTTTACCGATGGGACGACAGAGCGGCTTCCACTGGATATGGGAGAAAATGATTACATTGGAAGGATGACAGCAACGCCGGATGGAAACCTTGCTGCAATCGTGAATAAAGTAACCTATGAGATGGATGAAAATGGGGAGATAACCGATTATTCTTCCATGATGGAGTTGCGCAAGATATCTGCAGAGGATGGTTCCGTGATCAGCAGTCAGGATATTACACCGCTTATCAGCGAAGAAAATCCTTATATCCAGCAGTTTACAGTTGACGGAAAGGGAAATTACTATTTTTACAGCAGCGATCAGAACCTTTATATTGCAGATTCCAATCTGCAGAAAATCTGTGATATTAACATTGGCGATTGGATCAATTCCATGGTGGTTTCGAAAGAAGGAGATGTTTATATTTCCTCTTATGGAGAAAGCGGTTTAGAGCTTAAAAAGGTTGACTTAAATTCCAAGGGCATAGGAGAAAAGCTAGAGGGAATCTCAACAGGATATGGAAATTGGGAGTATTATACAGGATCCAGTAAAAGTATTTTGGTTTCTGGAGAGGAAGTGGCTCTTTATGATGTGGCATCAGCTGCGCAGGAAAAGCTCTTTAACTGGCTGGATGTGGATATCAACAGCAATTACGTAGATAATGTAGGTGAATTGTCCGATGGACGTATCTGGGCCGTTTATCAGGATTATGAGGCAGAAGGAAACAAACCGGAGATTATGGTTCTGAAAAAGGCAGAGGCATCCGAGGTGGCGCAGAAGGAAGAGATTACCTACGGCACAGTCAATCTTGACTGGGATATGAAACGCTTGATTATCAGCTTCAATAAGTCGAATGAGAAGTATCGAATTGTGGTGAAGGAATATGGCACGGAGGATTATCAGACAGGAATCACACAGTTTAATGCAGATCTGACAACAGCAAACTGTCCGGATATCATTGACCTTAGCTCCCTTAATTATACGATGTATGCTAATAAGGGAATATTGGATGATCTTTATCCTTACATGGAGAAGAATGGACTTAAGAAATCGGATTATGTTGAAAATGTCCTTACAGCCTATGAGGTGGATGGAAAGTTATATGCAATGATGCCGCAGTTTTATGTGACAACAATCATGGCAAAGAAGTCTCTGGTAGGAGATGTGAATGGCTGGACGCTTTCGGAAATGCTCGATTTTGCTGAAGCAAATAACCCTGAAAACTTATTCAGCTACGGAAGCCGGTATAGTATATTTTATAGCTGCATTTATAATAATATTGATGAGTTTATTGATTGGGAAACTGGAAAATGTTCCTTTAACGAAGAGGAATTTATCAGAACTCTGGAGTTTGCGGCAAAATATCCGGACCCTGAGGAAGTTAATTATAATGAAGAGGAAGAGGGTACTTATGCCCGGCTGAAAGCCAATAAAATTCTTTTGATGGATTCCAGCATCAGTTCTGTTCAGCAGTTCCAGATGTATCAGGGGATGTTTGGTGAGGAGATTGCATTTGTCGGGTATCCAAACCATGAACGGGAAGGGAATCTGGTTATGCCGTCAGGCGGCTGTGTAGGAATTTCTTCCAAGTCCAAGAATAAGGAAGGCGCATGGGCATTCATTCAAAATATGATCAGCAGAGAATATCAGGAAACCAGAACCAATGACTGGGGATTCCCGATCATGAAATCTGCTCTTGAAAAGAAGTTTGAAGAGGATATGACCCCGGAATATTATGAAGGTGAAAATGGCGAGCAGATTGAGACAACAAAGACCAGCTGGGGTTATGATGATTTCAATATAGAAATTTATGCTGCAAAGCAGGAAGAGATCGATACCGTAAGAGAACTTCTGGAATCTGCAAATAAGATAGCCGGCAGCGTGGATGAGCAGCTTACCTCTATCATAACGGAGGAAACAGATCCTTTCTTCAAGGGACAGAAATCAGCAGCGGATGTGGCGAATATTATTCAAAACAGAATTCAGATCTATGTGAATGAGAACCGATAATATGTGTGGTGGCTAATATGCATTTTGGGAAGGGCAGAAAGCCCAGAGAAAGCCTTTATGAGTTACAAGAAGAGGCGAAGGAACAAAATAAAGCTGCGAGAAAAGGCAGGAAAGCTGGCAGTAACCGGAGAGACCGCAGGGGGAGGCAGATATCTGTTTTGTATCTGCTCCCCAGCATAATCGGGGTACTGCTGTTTTTCGTGTTGCCGTTTATGATTGTTTTTTATTATTCTGTGATTGACAATCCCATTAGTGGAGAGTTTGTGTTTTTTGATAATTTTGTTATGGTGTTTCAAAATGCGGCTTTTCAGCAGGCGGCTAAGAATACGTTGATGTTTTCGGCAACAGCGGTACCGCTTGCGGTTGTCTTGTCGATGCTTTTGGCTATGATGTTAGAGAGCAGGATCCCTTTTAAAAGTCAGTTCCGAACCTTTTTTTTAAGTCCGATGATGGTGCCGATTGCATCGGTAGTATTGATCTGGCAGGTTTTATTTCATTATAACGGAATGATGAACGAGATTCTGGGCTGGTTTGGACGAGATCGGGTTGACTGGCTTAACTCCGCTTATGCACAGGTGGTTATTGTTATTTTATTTCTCTGGAAAAATCTGGGGTATAATATGATTCTTTTTATGTCGGCACTGAGCAGCATTCCGAAGGATATCCTTGAGGTGGCGGTATTAGAGAGCGCTTCTCCGTTCCAGATATTCTGGCACATTAAGCTGCGCTATTTATCTACGACCATCCTTTTTGTGACAATTATGTCTTTAATAAATTCTTTTAAGGTGTTTCGGGAAATCTATCTGCTAAAAGGAGATTATCCCTTTGATACCATGTATATGCTGCAGCATTTTATGAATAATACCTTCGGAAAACTGGATTATCAGAAAATGTCCGCAGCAGCTATCATGATGGCAATAGTAATGGTAGTGCTTATCGGCATCCTGTTTGTGACCGAAAGCTATTTCGGAAAGGATGTGGAAGGATGATACGTAGAAAGATGGGACGTTCAAAAGATGAATTATCTACAGAACGGTGGGATAAGCAGGTAAAGACGAAAAAGAAGATTCGGAATACCAGACGTCTGATCAGGATATGCTTTGGAACATTATTTGCAGGCTGCTTTGCGGTATTGTTTCTGATGCCGATCATATTGACGATTACCAATTCCTTTATGGCTGCTTCTGAGATTTCAGCCAATTACGGACAGGTTTTTGCCACATCAGAAACCGGAGGAAAGGTCTATATTTCCGAGAGGGTGAATTTAAAGTTTATACCGGATATGGTATCATTCAGCCAATACATTACCGTACTTTTTAAAAGTCCGGAGTATCTGCTGAAATTTTGGAATTCGGTGATTCTTGTTGTGCCTATTGTGGCATTCCAGCTTCTGGTTGCAATGGGAGCCTCTTTCGGGTTTACAAGATACAGAGGAAGAATAAAGGAAATGATCTTCTTTCTTTATATCATACTGATGCTGATGCCTTATCAAGTAACGCTTGTTCCAAACTATCTGGTTTCGGACTGGTTAAACATATTGGATACAAACTGGGCAATCTGGCTGCCGGGAATTTTTTCACCTTTTGCGGTTTTCCTCCTGACTAAGTACATGAGAAGAATTCCGACTTCGGTGATGGAAGCGGCGCAGATTGACGGTGCCGGGGAGTGGCAGATCTTTCAAAAAATCTGCATGCCTCTTTGCAAGGGAGCTATGTGCTCCGTGGCGATACTTATTTTTATTGATTACTGGAATATGGTGGAACAGCCATTGATTCTTTTGGCAGATCCGGAGAAGCATCCGCTCTCTGTGTTCCTGTCAAAGATTAATGCCGGGGAGATCGGATTGGCATTTGCGGTAGCAACAATCTATATGGTGCCGCCTATTTTGGTTTTTCTCTACGGGGAAGATTATTTAGTGGAAGGAATTACTTATCAGGGCGGTATTAAGGGATAGACTTAAACATCAGATGTAACATTAAATAGTAACATGAAGATATATTACGATATGGATGAGGAAAGGCGGTAAGTATATCATGAATGAGAAGAATGCAGGAAAAAGAAGGGAATGGGTTAAGAATGCAGCGATTATCTTTTTGGTGATCTTGCTGATCTTAACGTTTTTCTCGAATACCATTATGAATTACTCACTGCCGGAGGTGGCAACCCAGTATGTCCAGAGAGGCAGCATTACGGCAAAGGTTCGGGGAACGGGAAACGTGGAGGCGACGGATCCTTACAATGTGATGGTGAAGGAGTCCAGAGTAATTGCCAGTGTTGCGGTAAAGCAGGGAGATCAGGTAGAAAAGGATCAGGTTCTTTATTATCTTGAAGATGCGGAGAGTGATGAACTTGCTCAGGCAGAAGCGGAACTGGAAGACCTTAAGTTAAGTTACATGAAGGGGCTTTTTGGGAGTAATGTTTCTCCTGAAGTCATCAGCAAGGTGGCGAACGGAAATGTTGACGGATTTTCGGCCCTGCAGGCAAAAGTGACGGATATGCAGAATCGTTTGGATAATGCGGAGGCAAGGGTGAAGGAATGCCAGGAGAATCTGGATAAGCTTAGTTTGCAGAGCACCATAAGCAGCAATAATTCCTCGGTAAGCACCATATCGGATGAGTTGGAGAAAGCACAGGCATCTACAGACCTTACGAATGCTACCAATGGGTTTAATAATTATAAGGCAGCGCGTGTGGCAGAACTGACGGCAGAGATTACGGAACTGGAAAAGCAGATTGCGGATTTGGAGGAGTTGATCTCCAAGGGCAATGGTGAGATAAAGGTTGATCCTGATAATCCAAGTGATTTGCCAGTCACGGAAACAACAGGGGAACTTCAGCAAAAGAGAACAGAAGCAGAAAAGAACTTAAAAGAAGCCCTTAATAAATTAAATAAAGAAATGGGAGGGAATTACTCAATCAGTGAGGCGCTGGCATTGAGTTATAGTAATTTGAATAATGAACAACAGCTTGCATTGGAGGCTTTACATGCTGCATATACAGATTATAAAAATTACAGTGAATCTGTAGATGCTGTATCAAACGCAGGCGTAAATCAGAACAGTCTGGACAGTAAAAAAAGCCAGCTTGCCAAACTCCAGGCAAAGCTTGCAGAAATTAATGCCATTACCGTGGAATCCAGCGATGGCGTTCAGGATGCTACCAAGAGATTACAGGAAGCTGAAAAAAATATCACAGAACTGACTTACGCAGACAAGCAGACCTCCGTTGCATACCAGAATCAAATCGCCAATGCGGAAGCTGCCTTAAAAACCGCTCAATCTGTTTATGAACTTCTGAAAGAGGAGCANACCAACATGAATGCGGATATTAATGCGGAGCNAGATCTTGCNAAGGCNAGTAAAGACATTGCTAAGAAAGAAGAAGAGATTGAGAAACTGCGTGAAAAGTCCATGGGAGCGGAAATTAAGGCANCGGTAGCCGGAACAGTAACTTCGCTTACTTATGTGGCAGGAGAGACCACGAAGCCGGAAGATGCAGCAGCCNTTATTCAGGTGGAGGGTAAGGGTTATACTCTCAGCATTTNCGNGACCAATGACCAGGCAAATANGGTAAAANTAGGTGNTGAGGCTGAACTTCAAAACTCATGGTATTNTGATGNTGTTAAGATTCTTCTTGCAGCCATTAAGCCGGATCCGGATNCGCCGGGACAGAAANANCTTCTNACTTTTGATGTGTCAGGTGACAGTCTTACTCCGGGACAGGCGTTGAATATTTCTGTGGGACAAAGAAGTGCCGAGTATGAGCTGGTGGTTCCCAACAGCGCGGTCAGGGAGGATAATAACGGCAAATTCATTTTGACGGTAGAGTCCAAGAGCAGTCCTTTGGGAAATCGGTATATTGCGACCAGAGTGGATGTTGAGGTATTGGCATCGGATGATAACAACACAGCAATTTCAGCACCGCTTTACGGATATGAATATGTGATAACCACTTCCACGAAGCCTGTAGAGGCAGGGAAACAGGTAAGGCTGAACGAGTAAGATAAAAACAGACATATAGATTTGAATTATGCTGCTTGGAGCAGAAAGAAAGGAGACAGCTATGAGCACAAAGATAAAGGCTTTTTTAAGCGGACTTACGTTGAAGCAGATTATTTTATCTTCCGTTTTTGTACTGTCTCTTATTCTGTTTCTGATACTGACTCTTTGGTCGAATCAGATGGTGGATAGTCTGATTGACCAGCAGGCGGCAGCCCGGTGGGATGCAGAGGGAAAGAGTGCGCAGGTCAGCTGCTATTTGTCAGAGCAGGCAGAGCTTGATGAAATGATGATTATCGGTTTTGAAAAACAGTTAGAGCAGCAGCTTAAGGAAGTTCTTTCGGCAGAAGAATATTCGGAAGAGAATAATAAGCGGTTGATTGCAGATGCATATAGTTCTCAAGGGCGTATAACGGTAGTTAGTGAGAAAAGTACATTAGAAGCGGCGGCAGTGGGCGTTGGAGGCNANTTCTTTTTNTTTCACCCGCTTACGCTGGTATCTGGAGGATACTTTTCNGGNGACAATCTGATGAAGGACTACATTATTTTGGATGAGGAAGNGGCCTGGCAGTTATTCGGATCTTCCGATATCGCAGGACAGAGCGTAATGATCGGTGGAATTCCGCATTATGTAAGCGGTGTGATAAAGAGGCAGACCGGAAGATTTGCCGAGAAAGCGGGACTGGATAAGACGGTTGTCTATTTGTCAAATGAAAGTCTTTTGGCATATGGAGATGGAGGAAGGATCAATACTTACGAAGTGATGGCACCCAATCCAGTGAAGAATTTTGTTTACACGGCAGTGAAGGAAAAATTAGGTATAGGGGAAAGTGATATGATCGTAGTGGAAAATTCCTCCCGCTATTCCATAGAATCACTGATACCGGTGATCTTGGATTTTGGAACCAGATCCATGCAGGATTCCGGCGTGAAATTCCCTTACTGGGAAAATATCGGCAGGGGTGCAGAGGATGTAAAAGCGCTGGTGCTTTTGTGGCAGGGAATCTTTCTGCTGATACCGACAGTCATTCTTGTGGTATTTTTGATCATAAAATGGAAAAATAGAAACTTCTCATGGAGAGATGTGGGGAATTATCTGATAGAAACAAAGGATAAGCTTCGGCAGCATGCTATAGAAAAAAAAGATAAGTGGGAGCATTTTTAAGGGGAGGATCAGAGTGAAAAAGAAGATCATTTTATTGTTATTTGGATTGATTCTGTTGGCAGCAGCCGGCTGCGGACGGAAAGAGAAAAATTCTTCTGAGCAGGANACCGCAAGGAGTAAAGAACATGTATATCGGATGGAAGANCTGGAGATTGGGGAGAATCCATACAGCAGTGTAAGTCTGATTCAGTCAGGGGATGAGTTCCTGAGCTTTGAATATGTCTGGCCAGAAGATGGCGGAATCTATAAGATTCATTTTAACAGGCTGACAAAGGATGGAGAAAAAGAAGAATTATTTAAGCTTGATGGGGAAGAAGATGGCAGCTACAATAACATAAATGCTGATGGAAACAATGTGTATCTGATCAGAAATAAGTATATCTATACCGGACAGATTGATGAGGAAACCGGGGATGTCATTGAAGAAGGGGATTATCGGGACGAATATTATCTGGTCAAGATGAGTATGAGCGGTGAGGAACTGTTTAGTATTTTGCTTAATGATATTCCAGAACTGAAAAAGATTGNAGAAGNTCAGGGATGGTTTNGCGNTTACGGNATGTTTTNGNCGGATGACAGTATCTATATTTCCTGCTGTGGGATGTATACTCGTTTTGANAAAGAGGGTAATTTCCAGAAGATAATGGGAACAGTTGGTGGAGAAAGTGACTTTAATGATGTTGATAGCTTCATTCCCCTTGCAGATGGAAGGGTAGTGGCGCTTCTCTATGAAGAAAACGGTGCCTCCATCGCTCTTGCAGATATGGAAAATGGAAGTATAGGCGAAAAGCATACACTTCCCGGTGCATTTAGCTACAGTTTTTATCCGGGAATTGGATATGACCTTTATATAACGGATACCTATGGTGTGTATGGCTATAATATTGGTGACGAAGCTCCATCGCTTCTTTTAAATTTTGTGGATTCGGATATGGCTTTCTGGGGTCTTGGTAATGTACTTGTAATCAATGAGAAGGAGTTTTTTGCTTCTTATGATGACATGGATACTGGGGAATCTCACCTTGCAAAATTTATAAAGGTGGATCCGGCTGATGTTAAGGACAAGAAGGTTATTACCCTTGCTATGGCATACACCGATTGGGGCGTGCGCTCACAGGTTATTAAGTTTAATAAAGCGGATGAAGAATACCGTATTACTATTCAAGATTATTCTTCCCTGTATGCCACAGAGGATGATTACAATGCAGGCATTACCAGATTGAATGCAGATATTGTTTCTGGAAAGGTGCCGGATATTCTTCTCCTGGATGAGAGTATGCCGGTGGAAAGTTATATGAGTAAGGGCCTGTTTGAGGATTTGAATCCTTACATTGAGAAGGATAGTGAGTTGGATATCAATAATTTTATGCCGAACATCATGGAGGCATTTTCCCAAAATGGAAAGCTATATATTATGGTTCCTAACTTTTCCATTCGGACGCTGGTTGCCAAGACCTCAGAGGTAGGAACGGAGATGGGCTGGACGGTGCAGTAGGCAATGGCGCTTTGGGATTCTAAGGCGGCTGGTACAGAATTCCTAAATGCTTCAACACAGACAGAGATGCTGGATAGCTGTATGCGTATGGCAAGCAGTCAGTTCATAGATCCGAAGAGTGGGAAATGCAGCTTTGACAGTGACGAATTTATTCAGATGCTGGAGTTTATTAATCGTTTTCCAAAGGAAATCGGTGAAGATTATTATACAGATCAATATTGGGAGAATTATGATTCCCAGTGGCGAGAAGGAAGGGTTTTGACCAGCTATAATTATGTCGGAGATTTTCGAGATTATAACATAATGAAAAAGGTGACTTTCGGAGAAGACATTACCATGATTGGATTTCCTTCTTCTGATGGAGACGGTTCCGTTCTAGTTCCAGGCAACGAATTTGCCATGTCTTCAAAATCAAAGAATAAAGAAGGCGCATGGAAATTTTTGAGGACTTTTATTACAGAGGAATACCAGTCGGAGATTTATGGTTTTACACTGAGCATTAAGCAGCTCAAAGAGCGGGCTAAACAGGCAATGGAGAAGCCTTATTATGAAGATGAGAACGGCAATAAGGTGGAGTATGAAAACACATACTATATCAATGGTGAGGAAATTGTGATTCCTGTTATGACCAAAGAAGAGACTGACCAAATCAGCGCTTTCATAGAGTCTGTTGATAAGCGGGCTTACAGGAATACCAATGTACAAAATATTATTACTGAGGAAGTGGCGGCTTTCTTTGAAGGACAGAAGAGCGCACAGGCTGTGGCAGAGGTTATTCAGAGCCGTGTGAAGGTTTATGTAAACGAGAACAGGTAACAATAAAAATGACGGCTGACCCCTCATGGGGCACCTCCGCAAACAATACTGTCCAGGGAAGCTACAATGCAGGCGGCCTCGCCGGCGGAGCGGGATTATACTCCTCAGTGGCTTTCAACCTATGCAAGAATAGTTCGGCCGTGACAAGCGAATATTCCGGCGCGGGAGGCCTCATCGGTTCGTGCGACACGGTGCAGGCCGTGGCCTCTTCCAACGCAGGCCGTATTCAGGGATGTCTCAGCTATAAGCCCGGAGACAAGGGTAACGCCGGAATCGGAGCCGGAGGACTCGTGGGCGGCACAGGCACGGCCACAGTGACCTCGTGCTCAAACACCGGCATGGTCACGGGATATGCCGGGGTAGGGGGCCTGGTAGGATCGGCACGTGTGAAA
>WFLX010276114.1_pt1 | contig 29912 bp, 24 predicted proteins | sample 4967041 | NCBI WGS metagenome assembly WFLX01 (sample SAMN12857096, study PRJNA449069) | gut metagenome | isolation source: stool from male and female vole | host: Microtus ochrogaster | place: USA:Florida | collected 2017
AGTTTCTTGATATTGCTGGATTTCATGCCGAAGGTGAGAAATGTGGAGGTTTGCCATGCAGTCAAGAAAGATGTTGATATCATCCAACTCACGTGAGTCAATGAGTGCCTGAATATATTCAGCCTTATCCTGCTTCAGTACCTTGGTTGGCAGCACGTCATATTCCATTTGCAAGAGGTTCATGAGTAGTCGGCTGATGCGTCCGTTGCCATCTGCCCAAGGGTGGATGGTGACGAGTTCAAAATGCGCCCAAAAACTAAGGTCATAGATAGCACAGATGTCAGATGAGTCAAAGGTACGACGACGAGCATTCAGTTCCTGGCAGAATGTTTCCAATCGCTGCGGCACTTTCAAATAGTTCATGTACGAACGCCCACCTGCCCCTGCTGTTACATTGAGCTTACGAAGTTCACCCTTCGATGCATCAAACGTTCCTCCAAGAGAATTATACTCTGAACCAGTACGAGCCATGACCTTGGCTGCGAGGCTTGATGAGTGAACCAACTGTAATGTCATCATGACGCTTTATCCACATTCGCCCATAGTCGTATGCAACCTTTAGGTCAAGATTCATGTTCTGTTCCACAATGCTACGCTTGCTGGAAGTAAAACCCTCATCAAACAGCAACTGAGCTTCTACCTCTGTCACCGTACTGCCCTCAATGGCTGTACTATGGGTAATAATCGAGTACAGATAGAACTTCTCGTAATCTATCTGTTCAGCCATACCCAACTCTCTGTGCTGATTGAGCAACCGTAACAATATGTCTCTACTTTCTTTTTTCATCGAAATGAAGTCAAAACCACCTTATCCCGAAAAGGTATCACTTCAAGAGTCTTGCCTCTGAGCTTCCAATGGCACGAAGTCCTTGTGCCACGCTTTGGGCATTGAGGCGTGCGCCTTTGAGCGAAGTGTGGGTGTGGTCATGGTTGAAATAGGCAGCGGCTTTGTTCTGCCCCAGCTTGTCGAGGGCGTTGGCAGAGATATTGTGTACATCGACAAACTGGCAACCCGTTTCTTGGGCGACATCGCAACACCAAACTCCATAGGCCTCGTTACGACGCTCAATGTACTTCTTGCCTTTCTTCTCCTTGACAGGATAGATGAAGCCGCGTGTGTGCCCGTTCCCCTCGTGCCACTCGTTGCGAGGGGTGAGAGAAAGGAGAATCGGGGTAGCACCCTTCTCCTGCGCATCGCGAATCATCTTCTTTAGATACCATCCATAGGAATAAATAACCTTGTAGATACCGCTGCTCTCCATGCGATAAACACGACTGGAGTCTTTGGAGCAGGCAAGCACTCCACGTTCCTTGCCATCTTTGATGCCGCCAATGTCGTTGTGACCAAACTGGATGAGCACCACATCGCCTGGCTGGAGGGAGTTATATACTTCTTCCCAAAGGTTCTCGTCAACATAAGTGCGTGTAGAGCGTCCTGCACGCGCCTGATTCTGGAACACACACTTGGTGGAGTCGAACACCGTGTAGGCCTGACTGCCCCACCCCCACATGCCGTCAGGGTCTTTGTCAGCGTTCTTGCCAGTGGAGTCGCCACACAAGAATACCATGGGCTTGCCTTTCTGACGCTTCTGGTCACAGCGTTTGGGATGTACCTTGCCATTGAGGCAGGTCTTTAAGAAGGCTACCTGCGGGTCGGTGGAGGCAAGGATGCCCTCTGCCGCACTCTGAGCATTCATGCGTGCCCCATAGGCAGAAGAGTGGATTTTGTCAAGATAGAAATGGTAATCAGTCTTCCAAGGGCCATATTGTTCCAGCTTAGTGGCAGAAATGTCGTTAAGGTCAATGACAGGCACGTTCAGCTCCTTACCCAGCGCAAAGATGGCAGGGGTGAAATCCGTCAGTTTGCGCTGGATGCGCTTGGGGGCATTCGGCTCATAATCATTGCGCGGTGTGAGGGTGAAGAGGATGGGCGTAGCACCTTTAGCACGCACATCGTTAACGAAACGGCGGATGTAGCCACCAAAAGTATACACCATCTCATGCGCCTTCGTCACCTTATTATAAGTGTAGATGGAATCCTCACGCACTTCCAGATGTCCATTCGGGCGATAGCTGGAACGGGCACGAATCGAATCAATTGGGCCATTGTCATTATGTCCAAGTTCCAAAAACACATAATCGCCTTTCTGCACAGCCTCAAGCATCGGCTGCCAAAGCATATTGTAGAAGGTACGGGGCGACGTGCCTCCAAGCGCATGGTTCTCGACGGTGATTTTCGACTCGTCGTAGTATTCATGGGCATAGAATCCCCACCCCCATTGACCATTGTTTCCGTTGCCGAGCGTGCCAGTACGCATGGTGCTGTTGCCCACAAGGAAGAGCACAGGGTTGTTGCCCTGCCGGCTGCTACCAGGCACAGGACGCGCCTGATTCGCAATGTCGATAGAATCGGCGGTAAGGTCACGCACACCGTTGATGTCAAGCCAAATGTCGCGCTGAGCACTCGCTGTCAGCTGCGCAACACAGAAGATGAGAAGTAAAAGCAGTTTGTTCATATAGGTTAATGGTTAATTAGTTGCACACGTTCAAGTTCACTCTCAAAGTTCGGCGTGAAGACACCCTTGCCAAGCCGGGCTTTGATGTCCGCCACCGTCCAAAACCGACCGCCATCCAATTCGTCCGAAGGTACGATGTCGCCATCGTAAACAGTCTTATACACAAAGACAAGTTCTCGCTCGCGCTCGCTTTCAAAGACATACTGCGCAATACGTTCAGGAGTGAAATCCGTCATGCCCAGTTCCTCGCGCACTTCGCGATACAGTGCCTCCTCGATGCACTCGCCCAAATCTACATGCCCTCCCACGGCAGTGTCCCACTTGTCTGGCTGNATGTCCTTCCNTGCNGGNNGCTTCTGCNAATAAAGANCGCCTTGGCTNTTGANGNNGTGCAGATGCACNACGGGGTGAAGCAGTTTGCTGCCATTGTGACNCTCGCCCCGTGTAGCGGCACTGACGATGTTGCCATTCTCATCGACCACGGGGAACATTTCTTCGCTGTTATCTTTCATGTTGGTCAAGGTATTAAAAGAGACGAGTCTCCATAACTGAGGAATCGGAAATCGTGCCCAAGGGCATAGTCATACACCTTGCGCCAATCGCCCTTCAAGAACGCCGACACCAAGAGCAGCAGCGTGGATTGCGGCTGGTGGAAGTTGGTGACCATGCGGCGCACGATGCGGTATTTGTAGCCAGGAGCAATGATGATTTGAGTGGAAGAGTGAAGGACATCCAGCTGACGCTCATCCATATACACCAAGAGAGCCGACAGGGCCTCCATGGAACGAGGAGCAGCGGTATCTGCACATTCGTAGGGCATCCACTGCGGCACGTGCAGGTCTTCCTTGCCCTGCATGGCGAGCAGCCCCATGTAGTAGAGGCTTTCGAGCGTGCGCACGCTGGTGGTTCCCACAGCAATCGCCTCGCCCCGATGCTGGAGCAGTTTCTCTATCGTCCGACGACGGACGGCAATGTGTTCCGTGTGCATGTCGTGGTCGCCAATCTCCTCGCTCTTGACGGGTTTGAAAGTGCCCGCACCCACATGCAACGTCAGTTCCTCACGGTCAATTCCGACCTCGTCAAGGGCTTTCAGCACACGCTCCGTGAAGTGCAAACCTGCCGTTGGGGCTGCCACCGAGCCTTTTATCTTGGAATAAACGGTCTGATAAGTCGTTTTGTCGCTCTCCTGCGTGGCGCGATTGAGATAGGGCGGAATGGGCAGTTCGCCCACAGCATCCAGCAATTCCGCCCATGTGTAGTCGCCATTCCACGCAAACTCGACCAGATGTGAAGTGCCGTGCAACCCCTTGCGCTCGCACGAGAGGGTGACAGCCGCCCCATCGGACATCGCTATTTCGCGATACAGCTTGCCCTCCTTCCACTTCTTCAGATTGCCCACAAGGCAGTACCACTGCACGCTACTCCGCTGCGAGAAATTCACCTGATAATCGTTCGGCATCGCTGGTTCAAGGCAAAACACCTCAATGAGCGCACCCTGCACTCCATCGGTCGCCGCCTTGCGGAAATGCAGACGTGCCTGAATGACCTTCGTATTGTTAAACACCATCAGCGCACCACTGGGCAGATACTTCGGCAAGGAAGTGAACACGTCTTCGCTCACCTCGCCATGATTGTAAATCAACAGCTTGCTCGTGTCGCGCTCCGTCAACGGGAACTTGGCGATGCGCTCGTCGGACAAGTCGTAATGATAATCTGCTATATGTATATTCTTCGGATTCATGATTCTTATCTAACATTTTTTGTTATTCCTGTTCCACTCCGCCCACACTTTTTTTCCTGCGTCCGTCCTTCACCGTGCAGGAAACATTTCCTGCACCAAGAAGGAAAACTTTCCTGCACGGGAAAGGAAAACAATCCTGCACTCAGCAGGACAACCGAGACACAGCGTGCGGCATTGGAGTGGTTCAGTCGCTCTCGAAACGCACTTCCTTAAACTCGTATCGCACCACGCTGCCGTTCTCAAAACGGAGGCGCAAGTGCCCCGTTGGCTCCACCTCTGCCACCTCTGCCATGAATGCACCACGCACATCACGATAGCGGTGCATGCCTGTGCGGCGATAGAAATGCGCCATGTAAAGCTGACGCAAATCCTCCTCACGCTCATCCTGCAACATCGCATAACAGGTTTGAAAGTGCTGCATGACGGAAGCAAGCACCGCCTCGCGGTCATGCTCCCTACCTGTCAGCAACGCCAACGAGATGGGGTTGGGCGCGTCGNTNCGGAACNCCGTCTGATTCACGTTGATGCCAACACCTANGATACAATTAGCGATGTGTTTGCCCTGCAAGTCGCACTCAATCAACGTACCACTAATTTTCTTATCGCCCACATAGATGTCGTTGGGCCACTTCACCTCCACACCCTCTACATACTGCGACAACGCCTCACGGACAGCCACCGCCATGCACTGCGACAACAGGAACTGGCGCGACGCAGGCACAAAGTCAGGATGGCACAATAGGGAGAAGATGAGGTTTTTGCCCCGTTCCGTCTCCCACGCATTCCCCTGCTGCCCACGCCCCTTCGTCTGGTCGTCGGCGACCACCAGCGTGAAGCCTGGCAACGAGGACGCGGACAGAACGGAACCTGTACCTTCCTCCGCCAACATCTCGCGGACAAACGAGTTGGTGGAATCGACTGACGAAAGATTGACACGAGAAATGCTCATTGCAGTTGACAATTTGTACGCAAAGTTAACACAAAACGCACACAATACAGCCATCACACGACCTTTTTAATCCCTTCTGCAGAAAAAAACATCATTTACTNGCCAATTTAACTAACAAATCTTTATATTTGTANACNCATCAATCAATCAGAATGTAGAATCGACCAATACATAACAAGCCCGTACATGAATCTACGACGCACTGCACAGATACTCACCACATCCCTCACCCGCGCTGCCCATCGCCACGGGTTTGGCGTGCAGTCCCCTTGGGCCTACGAACTCATCCGCGACGTGCTCTTCGAGCCGCTTCCCTATTACGCCTATCAGGAGGAAGGACTCACCACCCCACTCCAGCGGCAACTGTTCCGCATTTACAACCATTACAGAAACCACCCTGTCNTCGTGNTTAGCGNNAAGGNGGAAGCCGCCTGCGCCCNCTATGAGCAAGCCCTTCAAACGCTCACCNCCGACACCATCATCGTCTTAGAACACACACACAATGCCAATGCCAACCTGTGGGAACACATCGTGCAAGACCCTCGCGCTATCATCACTTTCGACATGAGGCGACGGGGCATGATTACCTTCGATTCACACCGCATCAAACAAAACTATCTTCTCTAACAGCAACACGCTTATGAAAATCTATACCCGCACTGGCGACCAAGGTCAAACTTCACTCGTTGGCGGACAACGCGTCAGCAAGACCTGCACACGTCTCGAATCCTACGGCACCATCGACGAACTTTGTTCGCAGATAGGTCTGCTCATCACCTACTGCACACAACAGCACGACATCGACATGCTCACCGACATTCAAGGCAAACTCTTTGTCGTGGGCGGATATCTGGCCACGGACAACACGCAACGCGATGTCCGTCCTGGCAACGTTGTGACCCCAGAGATGACGACCCAACTCGAACAGGAAATAGATGCCATCAATGCCACGTTGCCCCCCTTCCGCTGCTTCATTCTGCCAGGGGGATGCCGCGCCGCCGCCGTGGCCCATGTCTGCCGCACTGTCTGCCGACGCGCAGAACGCCGCATCTTGACACTTGTGGAGGAAGGGGCAGAGGTGGATACACACGTCGTTGCCTATGTCAACCGACTCAGCGACTACCTCTTCGTCCTTGCACGCAAACTCAACGCTGACCAACAGCATGACGAAACGCTCTGGGTGAGGCAGAAATAAAATAATTGTACTTTTATTTTGACATTACCCATATTCACACTATCTTTGCACGCTCCAAAATAAATAATAACTGACTATGTATTGGACACTTGAATTAGCATCAAAACTGGAGGATGCCCCTTGGCCCGCTACCAAAGAGGAACTTGTTGACTATGCAACACGTTCAGGAGCACCTCTCGAAGTGATAGAGAACCTCGAAGAAATCGAAGACGAGGGTGACATTTACGAGTCAATCGAAGAAATTTGGCCCGACTACCCCTCTAAGGAAGATTTTCTTTGGGACGAAGACGAGTATTAAGCCACATGAGAATCTGTTACGTTGTAGCGATGGTGGCGGAAGCCAAGCCATTCATTGAACGATACGGCATTGAAGAGGTGAAGGATTTCTTTGCCCCGTTGCCATGTCGGCTTTATGAAGGTGAGGTGAATGGTGCCATCCTCGATGTGGTGCTGAACGGACAGCAGCAAGGGAGTGACCTTGTTGGCTGCGAAGCTGCTTCTGTCGCCACTCTCAGTGCCATCCAGCGCCTGCATCCTGACCTTGTGGTCAACTCTGGCACCTGTGGGGCTTTTCGTGCCAACGGAGCCGAGATTGCAGAAGTGTATATAGGTAATGGTGTCATGTTCCACGACCGCCGTGTGCCAGGCGACGATGCTTGGGGCACACAAAGTCTGGGCAACTATTCCGTATGGGACGGCAGTGCCCAACTGGCACAAACCTTAGGGTACAAGACGGGCAAAGTAACCACAGGCTCCTCACTTGACATGCAACCTTGCGACCTTGACATCATCAAGCAGAATGGCGGTGAACTGAAAGACATGGAAGGTGCTGCCGTAGGGTTTGTCTGCTCCTTGTTCAAAACCCCTATTCTGTATGTCAAATCCGTCACCGACCTCTGCGACAGCGGTGCTGAAACCTTTGAGGAATTCTCCCACAACCTGCACCACGCTTGCGAGACTTTGAAGACAGCCAACGAACAGGTGATAGAATACCTGACAAGACGCTGACCAAGCGAACGCATAAGAAAGGGAGGAACATCGCAATGATATTCCTCCCTTTCTTCGTATCTCTATTTCCTCACTCGTTCGTGTTCTCCTCTTCCAATGAATAGAAAGAGCTTCCATCGAAGCAGTGGGTACAAATCTGGCACTTCTCCAAACCAATAGCTTGCACGATGGTCTCAATGGTGGAGAACTTCAAACTGTCAAGATTGAGCCTGCGTGCAACCTCATTGACCAAAGCCTTGTATTCGGGCGAGCCTGTTGTGGCATAAGCCTTGAGTCGCTCGGCTGGCACCTCCACATTATCGGCTGTTTGNGCGTNGTCNAACATCGTTGCANTNCTTNAATGNGTNTCCNAGTCCTTGATGACACNGCNCGTGATGAGTTCCAACTCCGATTTGCTGGCTGAGAAATTGACAAATGGGCACGCATAGATGAGTGGCGGACAAGCTATACGCATGTGTACCTCCTTTGCCCCCAAGTCTTTCAACACCTTCGTGTTCTCGCGGAGCTGTGTGCCTCGCACAATGGAATCGTCGCAGAACAAGCAACGCTTGCCACGCAACATATCCTTGTTGGGGATGAGCTTCATCTTGGCGACGAGGTTGCGCACCTCCTGATTTGGTGGCATGAAGGAGCGCGGCCACGTCGGAGTGTATTTGCTGATGCCACGCTGATAGGGCGTGTGGTGTCCTGCACTATAACCCACCGCCATGCCGATGCCTGAGTCGGGGATGCCGCCTACAGAGTCAACCTCCGTCGGGTCTTCTTCACCCATCACGCGTCCAGTTTCAAAGCGGACTTCCTCCACGTTCTTCCCTTCGTAAGACGATGTGGGGAAGCCATAGTAAATCCACAGGAACGAACAAATCTGCATCTTCTTGTTAGGCTTACGCAGCTGTTCCATCCCGTCGGCACGCAGACGAACAATCTCGCCAGGACCAACAAAATAGGTAGTTTCATAACCCAGATTCGGGAACGCCGTGTCCTCGCTGGTGACCGCCATTGCCCCTTCTTTTTGCCCAACGACGATTGGTGTGCGTCCCCAAGCATCACGAGCGGCAATGATGCCGTCCTCCGTGAGGAGCAACATGGAGCAAGAGCCTTTCNCTGTGCGNAATACATGCTCAATGCCATCCNCGAAGTCCTTNCCCTTCACAATGAGCAAGCCCACCAATTCCGTGGGNTTAATCTTGCCCGAAGAGAACTCCGACAGGTGCATATTCTCCTGCAAGAGCTGGTCGGCAATCTCCTCCAGATTGTTCACCTTTGCCACCGTGACAATGGCGAAACGTCCCAAATGGCTGTTGAACAACATGGGTTGTGCATCTGTGTCGCTGATGACACCGATACCAGCCTCGCCTTCAAACTTGGTCAGTTCCGCTTCAAATCGTGTACGAAAGTATGTATTCTCGAGATTGTGGATGGCGCGGTAGAAGCCCTTCTTCTTGCTATAAGACGCCATACCGCCCCGACGTGTTCCGAGGTGCGACTGATAGTCAGTTCCATAGAAAAGGTCAGCCGCACACTTTTCCATGGCTACGGTTCCGAAAAAACCTCCCATATATCGTTTCGTGTTTGAAATTCGGGCGNNAAGGTAGGNATTTTAANTCAGAATTAACCGAAAACAGAGAGAGAANTTCATGATGAATTATGAATTATGNATTAATAGTTCTATCTTTNCAANCATANAACAAANCTANGNGACCATGAGAAAGAGAGCTGNCTACATNNAGAGCATTGAGATTANGGCTTTGNGNAAAGGGGGCAGNCACATTGTGTGGCAACTGCANCCCGATGTAAACATCCTCAGCGGCATCAACGGTGTGGGCAAAAGCACCATCATCAACCACTCGGCACGTATGCTCGACGCTATTGACAAGGGCGAACTCGCCCCCGACGATGCGCCCAATGGTGTCAGCATCCAGCTGATGCCTGCCGATGCCACCTACATCAAGTTCGATGTGATTCGTTCTTTCGACCGCCCCCTACTCCACAGCGACCTGCTGGAGAAGCTGTCCGACTCACGTGTGAAGACCGAACTTGACTGGCAAATCTATCGGTTGCAGAAGCGTTTCCTCGACTATCAGGTCAACATCGGCAACCGCATCATCGAGCTGCTGACCACTGGGAATCCCGACGACCAGCTGGGAGCAGCCGAGGTGAGTGCGCCCAAGAAGCAGTTTCAAGACATGATTGACGAACTCTTTGCCGAAACGGGGAAGCAGATTGACCGCAAGAACAACGAAATCCAGTTCGTCCAAAAGAACGACAACGGCACCACCGAAGTCATCACCCCCTACCAACTCTCCAGCGGCGAGAAACAGATACTCGCCATCCTCATGACCGTGTTAGTGGAGAACAGAGAGCCATACGCCTTGTTGATGGACGAGCCGGAAATCTCCCTCCACATTGATTGGCAACAACGCCTCATCGACCTCATCCGCCAACTGAACCCCCATGTTCAAATCATCCTCTCAACCCACTCCCCTGCCCTCATCATGGACGGCTGGATGGAGCATGTGACAGAAGTGAACGAAATCAGCAATTAAGAAGCAATCGCGACGCTCAAAGCGAACAAAAAAACATGTCCCGCCATCTCACCAACAACCTCAACTCCGCCTATCTGGAAGCCGCCAACCGACTGCGCCCCAAAACAAAAAAGCGGAAGATTGTCGCCTACGTAGAATCGTATGACGACATCTTTTTCTGGCGCAGTGTGTTGAGCGAGTTTGAGGATGAGAACACCGAGTTTGAGGTGATGTTACCCAGCCGAACGAACCTCAACCGAGGCAAGAAGACCGCCATGACCAACCAACTTGGCAAAGCTCTCGGCGGCTACATGATTGCCTGTGTCGACGCCGACATGGATTATCTGCTACAACGCCACACACCATCCTCGCAGCGCATGCTCGACAATCCTTATGTCATCCACACTTATGCCTATGCCATCGAGAGTTACCAATGCTACGCCCCCTCTCTCCACAATGTGTGCGTGATGGCAACCCTCAACGACCGCAACATCTTCAACTTTGAAGAGTACCTCAAGCAGTATTCCATCATCATCTACGAACTCTTCGTTTGGCTCGTCTGGCTTCATCGCAAGGGGCGTTACAGCGACTTTCCCCTCGCCAACTTCAACAACATCATTGCCGTCGAACAACTGAACATACAGAATCCGGCCGACGCTCTGGAGCGAGTGCGTCGAAACGTGAATCGCAAACTGTCATGGTTGCAGCAACACATGAAAGACGCTAAAGGAAAGCTCACCCCTCTCAAACAGGAACTGGAGCGCCTGGGTGTAACCAAGGAGAACACCTATATGTTCATCCAAGGACATCACCTCATGGAGAACGTCGTTGCCGCTGCCATCGAACCCGTCTGCACCATTCTCCGCCGCCAACNCGAGCGAGACATCAAGNCCCTCGCCAATGGCAATNAACAACAACTCAACANCGAGCTGGCAAGCTACTCCCACAGCCAGTTCCAACCCACTCAGATGCTGCGCCGCAACACACAATACAAAGACAGCGAAGCATACCAAATGCTCCGCAGCCACGTTCAAAAACTTCTAAACAAATAAAGGGGAAGCGATTCGCTTCCCCTTTACTTTTTCCATCTGTTCCGATTACTTCACCTTGATTCTGATGACATTCGCCGAATAAGGCGCAACGGAGAGGGTCATCTTCTTGGAAATCTTCACGTCCTGAGTCTTTGGCGCAACTGGCTGTGCATCGAAATTGTTCTCTACGTCGAGCGACTCGCCAGCGNTGGTGGTCATCTGNGCCTTAGNTGGNTATCCCTTGAACTTGCTCAANTCGATAGTGGNAGTCTTGGCTTCGGCAGCAGCATTGATGAACTTAATGTACAACTCGCCCTTCTGCGTGTTGAGTACAGCCGAAGTGCCTTGGTACTTGTCGCCACCCTCAAACTTGGCTACATCGCCATAGTAGTAGTCACCTGCTGTTGTGCCGAACATCTGCTGGATATAGTAGCTGCAAGTCAACACCACGTTCGTGTTGTCGAAATAGATGAGGTCTGGATTCCAACTCTCGTGATTCTTTTTGCAGAAAAGTGGTGCATAACTTGTCATCGTCACCACGTCGGCATTGCGTTCGATGCCCAAGAGGTAGAGACCTTCATAAAGAGCGTCCGCCAACTTCTTGTCCTTAGCGGCATACTCGCCCAAATACACCTTAGTTTTGCGGTCGCGCGAGTAGTTATCATAGTTGTGTTGGTTGTTCAAGAAATAGTCGCGTGGCTCATAATAGTGCTCATCCAGCACATCCACACCCAGTTCCTCTGCGATACGCCAGCCGTTGTCAAAGTCAGGATTACCCTTATGAGAGCCAGGACCAGCAGTGCCGACAATCACGATGTCAGGGTACTCCGCACGCACACGGTCATATATATACTTGAATCGCTCCTCAAATTCAGGCGTAATCTTCTCCTCGTTGCCCAAACCCAGATACTTCAGGTTGAAAGGCGCGGGATGTCCTTGTTCGGCACGCTTCTTGCCCCATGTAGTGTTCACGTCGCCATTGGCCCATTCGATGAGGTCAAGAGCCTCGTCCACCCACTCATCCATCTCGCTCATAGGCACCACGTCCTGAGCCTGCGTCTTCATGCCCCAACCACCATTTGTACCTTGGCAACTCACGCCACACGGCAGGATTGGGAGCGGCTCCATGCCCAAGTCCTCGCAGAACTGGAAATACTCATAATAGCCGAGTCCCATTGACTGGTGGTAACCCCAAGTGTTCNTCATGCCAAAACGCTGCTCCTTCGGACCGATAGTGGTCTTCCAACGATACGTGTTCCAAAAGCCGTCGCCACCACCATGCACCACGCATCCACCAGGAAAGCGCATGAACTTAGGTTGCAAGCCTTCCAAAGCCTCTGCCAAGTCCTTGCGGAGACCGTGACCCTTGTACGTGTCCTCTGGCATCAACGACACCATGTCCACATCCACATCACCCACATTCTGCACCAACAGCTGCAAGACTGCATTGGGGCAATCTTCTGTGGGAGTCAACACAGCCTCGTACTTCTTCCAATCGGAGTCGTTCACCTTGATGGTTGCCTCAGCCAACAGCTTGGGATCTTTTCCCCAACCTTGCGGCACACCCAGCACCACACGCACCTGCTTGGCAGCACCGTAATTACGGAAGAACACCGAGAAGTCATACTTCGCACCAGCCTTCACAGCGATGCCGTCAAAGCCGCTGTTCTCCAAGCCAAAGCCCTTCCAACCAGCATAGTCGTAATACTCCTTCACACGCTCTGTGTGCAGGCGCATATAGGTCGGATTATTGGGGTGGATGGGGTTATCCATCCTCACCTGCATGGTGCCCAACGAATGGCCAGGGCGAATCTGCTTCCACGCAGTGCCAGGTCCCCAACCGTCGCGCTCAGCAGGGCTGTACTCAAACGAGCCGTTCTCCACCAACTCAGCATACAAGCCACCATCGGCAGAATAACTGATATCCTCAAAGAAGATGCCAATAAGTTCATTACTGATTTTCTTGCCTCCCTCGGGAGCCTTCACCTTCTGCGCCGACACCATCGTCGGCACACCCAGTGCTACCGCAAGCGCAACCGCTTGCATCATGTTCTTTCCTTTCATTGATTATAGGTTTGTTAGTAAACTAAATTCTGTTTGCAAAGATACAAAGAAAAAGACAATCTCCACTTCTATCGTCGTTGCAAATGGTGCAGAAAATGTAACATCCCGTCAGCGTCGCCATTAAAACAACACCTTTTGTATCCTCCACTCAGTTTCACTTCTTGAACACCACACCCTCCACATGGTTGCCCACCACCATGGGGACATAATCGGCAGTCTTGTACCACTTGGGCTTGCCGGGCATATCATCGTAGAGCGCACGACCGTTGATTTTGAGTCCTTCAAAAACGATGTTCTTAACCTTGCGGTCTTCGTTGTAGCCATTGATAATGGAGAGATAAGGCGTGTCCCCATGATAGCGGATGTTGCGGAAAGTGACGTTCTCCACCCCACGACCAGGAGCGGTGCAGTATTTGTCGTTCCAGCTCACCTTCACCTGCACGAGACAGCCTTGGTGGATGTTCTCAATGCGGATGTTGTCGAAGCACACGTCCTTCACATAGTTGTTGTCGCCGCAGTTGATGGCNANGCAACCCNGNTAANNCACCTGCGGCTCGCTTNGGNNGAGAATGTCGANGTTTTCATANGNCAGCCCTATGATGCTGTCGCCCACCGCCGAGTTGCCATGGATGCCAATGAAGATGGGATGCGCCACATCTGCCCACAAAGTTGAGTTGCGCATACGGACATTGCGCACCGAGCCATTAAAGCCCAGACGAGTGGCGTAAGCCGTGGTGCAGTCGTCGGAATTCCGACAGAAGACACGGTCGTAGAGCACATTGCTGGAGGCGAACACATTCAGCCCGTCGCCCCAGCTGGGGTGAGAGATGCTACGCACATCGTGCAGTGTCACCCCGTCAGATTCACCCACGGGGCAGGTGTTGAGGATAAGTCCGTCAATCAGCACGTTTCGGGAGCGATACACATGGCAACCTTGGTATCCACGCCCAGGGCGAGCCACTCCGCGACCAAGAAGGCTCACGTTCTCCACGTCGTCAATGGCAAACGTGCCTGTGAAATAAGCACCGCCAGCCAGATAGACGGTCGTGTTCGATGCCACACGGATGGTGTCCTCCGTGTAAAAGCCAGGGGCATAATAGATGAAGTTCCGCTTCTCCTTCTTCGCCTCCTTCTTCGCCACCGCCGCCTCCCTGCATGGCTTCGACGTGAAAAGCAGCAGGTTGTTGGTGATGTCGCCATCGAACTCCACACTTACATTCTCAGGTTGAAAGAGCAGGAACTGCACCGTGGAGTCATTCTGCGCGTTAGCAATCACGCCTTTATAATCGGGACGCNCCCTCACACTTCCATATTTCTTGTTCTTNCNCACCACCCTCACANACACNTCGCCCGTNAAGTCGAAGAAACCATAGGAAATCTCGCTCACCTTGTGCTTGCTGTCGCCCACGGGCGCATTGACCTTTGCCATGTAGGTGTCAATCTTCGTCCATTCCTTGCCACCTCGTGGCTGAATGAACACGTCGTAGTCGTGCTTCAGCGGAGCACCTTCGGGGGCGGGATAAGTGTATATTTGATGCAGCTTCGTATATTCCTTCACTTTCGGCTTTTCGCCCTTCACGATGCGCTCCGTGTAAGGCATGGAGAGTCCTTTCCGCTTCACATAATGGTTGTATGGCAGCTCGTAGATGCTCCACAAGTTGCCACGCCCCATCTGTCCCGGCTCTGTCCAGTCGTTATAAAGCCCAGTGCAATCCGTCCATGTGGTGAAGGGTACTTCATAGCCAAGGTTATACTTTGCCGTATATTCAAAACCTTTCATCAGCCGATTGTCCAGCACGCCCCACAAGTCATCGCCCTGTTCCCATGCCATTTCACACGTCTGAGCCAACGCCTCCAAGCCCAACTGCACATGCCCTTGGTCGCGCCCCGTCTCCTGGCACTGCCCCGTCTCGCTGATGTACTTGGGCAGCGAACCATTGTCGTTGGCATGGAGGAAGTAATCCACCGCAGCCTTGTACAGCATCGAGTCTTCCAAGAAGATGGCGCAAGCCATACGCTGACGATTCACGATGGCACCCCAGTTGCCATTNGCGNAGGNGCTGTCCGCCTCAAACTGGTCAAGCGCAGGGAGGATGGCACGGCGCACCATCGCGTCCCACTCATCTGTCTTGTGCGCCTTCATCAGCGTCATTGCCCTCACCAAGTCATAACCCTGAATGGTACAGAGCGGTGCGTCATGACCGTCAAACCGCTGCAAGGTCTTGGCATAGGCATTGATGATAGCCACCGCCTCTTCCGCCTCGCCTTTCACCGCAAAGTCGTAGGCAGCCTTCATGTCGCGCTCGCTGCCACCCTTCGTGCCACGATACTGCCCATCACGCGCCACCACCTCGTAAGGTCCTGCCATCTTGTAACTTGTCTGTGCGGTCAACACGCCACACACAGCCCAAAACACTGCCAAGAAAGAAATTCTGTATCTCATAAGTATTTGATTTTGCCTACAAAGGTACGCATAAACCATGAATACAGCAAAAAGACGGTCTTGTTTTCCACGTTCAGGATGTTTTTCATGCGCTTTTCATACGCTTCGGCATGAGAAGCGACAAAACAGCCTCTAAATCGGAGTCCCCGACTCCGCCTTGCCGATGTCCCCGACTCCGACCAATCGGAGGCGGGGACATCGATTTTGTGGGTCTGTAAGAGGGGGGGAAAGAGGAGAGGAGCAAAGGAATCGTTTATTGAACACTATCGTTTTGCTGTTACAGACAAATTCATTACCTTTGCAACCGACAAACTGACTAACTATAAACTAACTAATCAAAACACAAGGTATCATGAACAAGATTAAGAAGCTATTCGTCATGACACTCATCATGACGAGCGCATCTGTTGGGGCACAGGAGTACAACGCTGAGAATAGGGGCTTCATCCACCCCGGCGGATTGCACACCCAAGCCGACTTCGACCGCATCAAGCAACAGCTGGCAGAGGGCAACCAGAAAGTGACCGCCGCATACAACGTGCTGAAAGAAGCCGCCTATTCGAGTGCTTCCGCAGCCACCTATCCTTCAGAGGTTATCGTGCGTGGCGGCAGTGGCGAGAACTATATCAATGCTGCCCGTGGTGCGACCATCGCATACCAGAACGCCCTGCGATGGAAGATTGACGGCACGAAGGCGAATGCCGACCATGCGGTGAAAGTGCTGATGAGTTGGGCAAACACCACCAAAGCCATCAGCGGCACATCCGACCAGTGTTTGGCTCGAGGGCTGTACGGCTACGAGTTCGCCCAAGCGGCGGAACTGATGCGCGACTATGAGGGATGGAGCCGAGAGGATTTCAGCCAATTTCAGCAATGGATGCTCAACGTGTGGTATCCTGGCTGCATCAACTTCTTGAGGAGCCGCAACGGCACATGGGAGAACGTGGGCAAGTGGTGGCAAGCCCCTGGGCACTACTGGAGCAACTGGGGATTGTGCAATGCGCTGGCTGTCATCAGCATCGGCGTGCTGTGCGACGATGTATTCATCTACAACCAAGGCATGTCGTTCATCAAGTATGACCAAGTGGGCACGTTCAAAGACCCTCGCACCGACACCCTCATCCTGAACGACGGGCTTACCGAGTTCTGGGGCAACCTCGTGGTGACGACGACCGATTCAGAACTGGAGACAGGGGCATACGGCAAACTGGGGCAGATGAATGAGAGCGGACGCGACACGGGACATGCGGCGATGGCGCTGGGACTTGCCATCGACATCGCCCACCAAGGGTGGAACCAAGGCGATGACCTCTTCTCCTACATGGACCACCGCATTGCGGCTGGCATCGAATATGTGGCAGCTCAGACACAGAATGTGGAGGGATTGCCATGGACAAACTATAAGTATGGCACGAACGGCTACTATTACACCGACTCCCGTGCATGGGAAATGACCGAACCAGCCTTGGGCGCACAGATGCGACCCTATTGGGGCACGGTCATCGGACACTACGAGGGCGTGAAGGGCGTGAAGATGCCTTTCTCCGAACAGGCATACAAGACGATGGGCATCGACGCAGGCGGACAAGGCGGCACCAGCGGCGGCTACGACCACTTGGGTTACTCCGTGCTGATGAACACACGCGATGTGCAGCTGGCTCCTGCCGACCAAGTGCCTACAGAACTGTCGCCACAAATCACCTACGACGGCAAGACCATACAGCACAGCGAACTGGGAGGGCTGACCAACACCTACCAAACCACAACGTTTAAGAGCCGCGCTTTGGCTGTCGGCACTGCGCTCACCCTCTCGCCACAACTGCCTGAGGGAACGACCGACACGGGCAACTGGATGTGGAACACAGGAGAAACCACCCGCGAAATCAACGTCACAGCCGAGCGGTCATTCATCTATCGCGCTACCTACACCAACGAAAACGGCATCCAGAGCCAAATCTGCTTCCCCATCGCCGTGCAGGGCGACTGCCACCCCACGCTTGTCACACCTTCCATCACTTACGACGGAACGACTTATGAGAACACGACCGACATCCCCGTGCTCTACAATGGCTCCGTCACCCTCAACGTGGCTGAAAACACGGGGTACGGCAACTACAAGTGGAGCACCAACGCCACCACCTCGTCCATCACCGTGTCTAACATTCGGGCAGACAAAGACGTGACCTGCACTTTCTACAACCAAGGCGGTCACGAAACGACCATCACTTTCCATATCACGGTGCGCGATGTCCGTCCTGACATCATCCACAACAACAAGACCCTACAAGACACGCTCAGCGTCATCTGTGCCGAGGGCGACAAAGTGGTGCTCTCCCCCACGGTTGCAACCTTGCGCCGCAACGGAACTTACCAGTGGGACAATGGCAGCACTGAAAAGACACTGACCATCGACAAGGCGGAAACCTCAACCGAACACACGCTCAACTTCACCTATGGCGACAACACAACCACCCTCCACTACGCCATCTATGTAAAGGAAGCCAAAGACCGCCTCATCGACCCAAGCAACTACCTCATCCGCCACCGTGCCAGCGGCATGCTGCTGACCCACCAAGGCGACTCTGCCGTGCTGGCAAACGACCTCACAACCGACGGGCAACCGAACCTCTCCCAAGTGTGGTGTATCGACCGCTCATCCACCGCTCGTTACAACCTCATTTCCATGGCTGACTCCACCTACATGACCAACACTGGACAGATGAAGCCAAAGACCGCCCTTCGTCCCCACCGTATCAGCATGGCAAAGGGCACCAACTACTGCACCTTCTACAACGCCAGCAACCAGTACTGGGTCGTAACGCCCGAACTCGCCTTGCTCTACGGCACTACCACTGACCTCACCGACTATCCCTTTGAGCTGATTCCTGCTGACATCACCCCCACGGGCATCTCATCCCCCACTTCTCAGCCATCGCCTCTCACTTCNCCCATCTACGACCTCACGGGTCGCCCCCTGCCTCACCGACCTACTCAAGGTCTCTATATCCAAGATGGCAAGAAGTATCTGGCGAAATAGCCAATTCAAGCATACAATGAACGGTAAAACATTGGCAGCTTGATGGGAGACAGTCATTTAGGACGATTCACCAGCACAAAGGGTCAATAAATGCAGAGTTATTGCTATCTTTTGATGTTACCAGTGAACCGACAATCTATAATCAAGCAACCATTCAAGTCGCTCAATCAGTTTAATTGCACCGCAGGTGTAATGTTGTAAAAGCACAACTTAAAAGATTAAATAAAAAATTAAAAGTATGGAAAAAAAGAAAAGTTTTGAATGGGGCAGTTTTTTTAGCAAGCTCTTCGCCATCCTCGTCATAATTGCGAAAGGTGTGATAGTAGCTGCTGGCGTTGCCGTCTGCGTGGTGCTGTGGCTGATAGGCATACCTGTGACACCACGAAAATAATTGTCGCACAACAAAATTGTGCTTTAAGAGGTACAGCGTAAGCCCGTACCTTTGCAACAAATACAACATGAGTTGTCGCTACAAATCTGCCGAAGACAAATTGTATATTATTTCTTAACATTATGTAACTATATGAAGACGAAACAAATTCTTGCGGTCACGCTGTTGGCTGCGACACACGCCATGAATGCACAAGTGGTCATTAACATTGACGCTGCTCAGAGAGGACCGATGGTCAGCCCTACTCATTATGGCATATTCTATGAAGACATCAATCATGCGGCAGATGGAGGTTTGTATGCAGAATTGATACGAAACCGTTCGTTTGAGGATGACACGATGCCACAAGGGCGTGGAAGAAACCGCCGACGTGAAGGTCAGAACGGACAAGCGGATGCACAGCAACGACCTCGCATCAGCAACTGGTTCAGTGTGGGCGATGCACAGCTGGCGTTGGTACAAGAAGGGTTGCTGAATGACGTGCAGCATAACGCCCTTAGTGTCACCATCACCCGTCCCGACGACGGTGTGCGCAATGAAGGCTTTTGGGGCATGAATGCCGTGAAAGGCAGAAGGTATCAGCTGTCTTTCTGGGCGAAGAGTGACAAGAAGTACAAAGGACTTATCACGGCACGGCTGCAGTCAACCGTTGGTCAGTCACTCGGAGAAGCGAGAATAAAGGTTTCGCTCTCGAAAGCATGGAAGAAATACACGGCAGAAATCATCGCTGTGGGCAACGACTCGCAAGCTGAATTTACGCTTACGGCAGACAAAGTCGGAACCTTCCAGCTGGACGTGGTCAGCTTGTTCCCTCCCACATTCAAGAATCGAGAGAACGGCATGCGTCCCGATTTGGCTCAGATGCTTGCCGACATGAGTCCTCGTTTCATGCGTTTCCCTGGAGGATGTTTCGTGGAAGGACAGCAAAGCCCTGACAATGCTTTCAGATGGAAGCGCACCATCGGACCTATCGAACAGCGCGAGGGGCATCAGAATGTCAACTGGGGATACCGCACCAGCGACGGCATTGGCTTCCATGAGTTCTTGCAGTTGTCNGANGANTTGGGNGCNAAGCCNNTGTTTGTGGTGAATGTGGGCATTTGGCATGGNGGCTGCACNCCATANGANCAAATTGGCGAGTGGATAGANGAATGTCTTGACGCACTTGAATATGCCAATGGCGATGTGACGACCAAGTATGGCAAGATGCGTGCCGAGAATGGACACCCCGAACCTTTCAATTTGGAGTATATTGAGATTGGAAACGAGAATTACAACTTCAATATGCAGAACAATTCCGACCAAAGCGACCACTACCCCGAGCGTTACATCCAGTTCTACAATGCCATNAAGGNNAAGTACCCCAATGTGCATTGCATNGGNAANGTGGAGTCGTGGNCAACAGATTATCCTTCATGGCGCAANGACTANCCTGTGGANATTGTGGACGAGCATTANTANCGNAATCCGAAGTGGTTTGCNGACANGTTCAACAAATACGANACNTACGACCGTTCCAAGTANAAGGTGTATGTGGGNGAGTATGCCGTGACCAGCAACTTNGGCGAGATAGGNAACNTGAATGCCGCATTGGGNGAGGCTGTNTATATGATGGGNATGGAAAACAACTCTGACGTGGTGGTNATGAANTCATACGCNCCNATATTTGTNAATGANAATGATGCCCGTTGGCGTCCTGACATGATTCGTTTCAACTCTTCGAAGGTAATGGGTACACCTTCGTATTATGTACAGCAACTGTTCCCCAACAATATCGGCACACAGGTAGTAAAGACCAACTGGACATACGAGCTGACAAAGCCGCAGCCGNCAGAGGACNAGGAAGCANGNCCCGTGCAGGTGGGANTTGCAACTTGGGGAACTNCCGCCACTTATCGCAATGCGCAGCTGATTGTGGANGGNAAGNCCGTGAACATCAGNNACTANGCAAANTGGAACAAGGTACAAGGCAACTGGAACACATCTGAGGCGGAAATTGCTCAGACAGGCAAACAAGAGCCAGCCATGATTGTATGCCCCGAACTGATTGGCGCGAAGAAATACACCTTCAAGGTGCAGGCGAAGAAAACCGCAGGGTCGGAGGGCTTCATGGCGATGTTCGGATATAAGGATGCTGGCAACTATCAATGGTACAATGTTGGCGGATGGTCAAACACACAAAGCAATGTGGAGCAGGCGATAGGCGGCAGCCGTGTGCAGTTGGGCAGAGAGCACCGTTACAGCGTTGAGCCAAAACGTTGGTACGATTTGCAGGTCGATGTTGACGACGACAGCATCCATTGCTATATTGACGGCAATCTTGATTTCGCCTGCAAGACGGTGAAGGGCAGTGCCATGGAAGGCGTTTATGCTTCCACCACCATAGACGACGCAGCAAAGATGATGTATGTGAAGGTGGTGAATGTAGGCGACGGGCATGCCGATGGCGTCATCAATCTGTCGAACTGCGCAGTAGATACAAGCAAGGACAATGCGCTGCAACTGATACGCTTGTCNGCCGAGGATGGNAGCGAAGAAAANACNATCGCCAANCCTCGCCACATCTACCCTGCCAANGCAAACATCAAGGNNGGAAACGCCAACGAAGTCCTCTTCGATGTCCCTGCTTATTCGGTGAATATCATCAAAATCAGGATAAAGTAAGAGAGAGTGATGCTATCCCGTTGTTTGGGACGGGATAGCATCACCAAAGAGATTGTGCCGTTTATATAACTTTCAATCCTTATATATACTAACTATGACACACTATGACGCAAAAAAACGTGATTTTACCATCGATGCCCTGAAGGCTGCAGGCATTTTTCTTGTCGTATTGGGACATACCACCAAAACGGGAAAGCTATTCGATTATATCTATTCGTTTCACATGCCGCTGTTCTTCATTATTAGCGGACTGCTATACAAGGCTCATCATGATATTGTAAAACGGCAAGCAAAAGCATTATTCATACCATACTTATTGTTTGCCATCATTACGTTTCTCTATTGGGCTTTGATCGAGAGAAACATGCGACCGTCCCATGAAGGTGATAGCATAGTACAACAGTTTGCCAATATATTCTACCCTATGAGCGGTGGCATCCAGAACCCATTTGCATTTAATGTGGTGCTGTGGTTCTTACCCTGTCTGTTTATCGTCATCGTATGTTATCACTGCCTCAAGAAATTATCTCTTAAGACAAATATAGGGGGGGGTAATTTATTCAACCTGCTAATTGTCATACTGTTTAGCATACTTGCAGAAATAGTTGACTACACTTTTCCATTCTTCATAACTACGGCTTTCGGAGCTATTGCCTTTTATGCTACAGGCAATATGTTAATAGGGGTAAAGAAAAAATTCGATAATGCTTCAATCACCACAAGAGGTTTGCTCTGTGTGGTAGCCATTATAGTGTTAATGATTCGATGGTTTTACAATACAAACAATAACATGATGTCACATAGTTATGGGACAGGGTTCTCATGCTTCTACATTTGGGCAGTGGTAGTAACTATTAGCATATATGTGGTGTTAAAATGGCTACCAAAACAACGTTTGGTGTCGTACATAGGAGAAAACACACTCATTATTATGTGCCTGCATGAACCATTGAAGAGGATTGNGATACNANTATACAGNATCATTTTTAACCATNCAACATCGGNGATACGCGAAGACGTNGTATGTACATGCTTTATCAGTATTANAACAATAACAATCTTGCTACCNATGGTATGGATAATAAACNAATATATGCCTTGGATAAAAGGAGGAAAGAGAAGTCTTATCCCGGCAAAGAAAGTTATGGATGAATCATGAACTTCTCTCAGCGTTTTGGCTCATGTATGATTAAAAATGCCTACCTTTGCACTTGAAATCACTCAAAAAGAACATAATACATGAAAGATTTTGTAGAAGAACTAACCTGGCGCGGCATGATACACCAGATGATGCCAGGCACCGACGAGCTGCTCCGCAAAGAGCAGGTCACGGCATACCTCGGCATTGACCCCACTGCTGACTCGCTCCACATCGGACACCTATGCGGCGTGATGATGCTCCGCCACTTCCAGCGTTGCGGCCACAAGCCCCTCGCCCTCATCGGCGGTGCCACAGGCATGATTGGCGACCCGTCGGGGAAAAGCACCGAGCGCAACCTGCTCGACGAAGACACCCTGCGTCACAACGTGGCGTGCATCAAAGCACAGCTCGCCCACTTCCTCGACTTCGACAGCGACGCGCCCAACCGCGCCGAGCTGGTGAACAACTACGACTGGATGAAAGAATTTCGCTTCCTCGACTTCGTGCGCGACATCGGCAAGCACATCACCGTCAACTACATGATGGCGAAGGAATCCGTGCAGAAGCGGCTCAACGGCGAAGCCCGCGACGGTCTCTCCTTCACCGAGTTCACCTACCAGCTCCTCCAAGGCTACGACTTCTACTATCTCAACCAGCACAAGAACTGCAAGCTCCAGCTGGGCGGAGCCGACCAGTGGGGCAACATCACCACTGGCTCCGAACTGATCCGCCGCATGAACGGCAACGAGTGCTTCGCGCTCACATGCCCCCTCGTCACCAAGAGCGACGGCAGGAAGTTCGGCAAAACCGAATCGGGCAACGTGTGGCTCGACCGCCGCTACACCTCGCCCTACCAGTTCTACCAGTTCTGGCTCAACGTGCCCGACGAGGACGCCAAACGCTACATCAAGATATTCACCTCGCTGGAGAAAGAAGAGATAGACAACCTCATCGCCGAGCAGGACGCCGACCCAAGCCGCCGCGTGCTGCAAAAGAAGCTGGCAGAGGAAGTCACCGTGATGGTACACTCGCGCGAAGACTATGACATGGCAGTCGAAGCCTCCAACATCCTCTTCGGCAAATCCACCAAGGAGAGCCTCCTCCGCCTCGACGAGCAGACACTGCTCGATGTCTTCGCAGGCGTGCCCCATTTCGAGGTAGAGAAATCCCTCTTCGAGACAGGCGTGAAACTCGCCGACCTCACCGTCGATGCCGCCCCCGTCTTCCCCAGCAAGGGCGAAGTCAAGACCCTCGTCAAAGGTGGCGGCGTGAGCATCAACAAGGACAAGGCCACAGCACCCGACCAGCTGCTCACCGCCTCCGACCTCCTCGACGGCAAGTACCTCCTCATCCAGCAAGGCAAGAAGAAGTACTTCCTCATCATCGCAAAGTGAGAAGTGAGGGGTAAGAGGTGAGAGGTAAGAGGAATGTTTTGCAAAGTATCCTCTTACCTCTCACTTCTCGCCTCTTACTTCTCAGCTACATCCAGCGCATCGCTCGCCCCTGTCACGCTCATGCTCCTGAGCATCTTCTGGAACTGACCGCCCGGATAGAAACGCACCTTCTTCTTCAACCGCGCGTTCTTGCCCATAACGGTGTCCTCAATCTCGTCATAGCTCTGCGCCACCTTCGAGGTGAACACCGGCTTGAACGAGCCGAACGAACCCAGCGACACACCGTGACCAATCTCCATGTAATGCACCAGACGGTTCAGCAGCGCATCCANCACGTNGCGCGTCATGTTCGAGTTCACACCGNGCGANTGCGACACCTCCTCTACNNGCTGCTCATACGTCACCTGCGGATAAGTCAACTGCACCGCCTTGTACATCTTCGGTTTCGACTCCCGATAGTTCAGCGTCACCTGCGCCTTACGATACTNCAATCCCATAATCTAAGTCTCCTTTCTTTTTTCAGTCAATTAAACATTCATTTTTTCACACACACTCATACAGTCGTTGCAACTGCTATATTCCATTCTCCGCTGCCACCAGTTCATTCTCCACCTCCAGCCAAAACTCCTCGCCCCTTCCGTATGCCTCATATACCAACCTGTCTAGCCTTCTGAAAGCCTCCTCCCCGTTCCCGATTCGCCGCTTCGGAGGATACTCCACCTCGTTGCCCTCCTCGTCCGTGTAGTAGCGGAACACAGGCTCCCCAATCAGCACCTCGCCCTCCAGCCACTGACGTGTCCACTTCCAGCCAATGAACACCTGCCTGTGCCCCGGACACCTCGCCACCCTCAATCCCATCGGACCGTAAGGCGACTGCCCCACCTTCAACTTCCACCTGCCCACAGGCAGACAGAACTGCGAAGCTCCCGCAAACGACTCCCTGTAATCCCTGAACGCCGCCTCCCTCGCCTCACACACCATCCGCGGTTCCGACTCCCCATCCAGCACCACCTCCATCACCGCCTTTGTGACCTCGGCATCACCGTAGTACCTGTGCAATTTAATCACCATTTCCACATCCGCTTTTTAATCATTCAACATTCGTGTGTCTTCTCTCACACACCTTACCTCTCATTCCTCCCACCCTCCGCCGCAATTACCTTACGCCCGCCACCGAAATTACGTCCGTGGGTACGCCTCAAAACGCCTGCCAGTGGATAGCGCACGAACTTGTGCAGAAAGCCGCCGCAATAGCACTCAATATGGTGCTCAACACATTCACCAGCGTTCGCCAATCAAATTTTCCATTCTGTTTCATCGTCTTCTTTCGTTTTTTAGGGTTAAACATCCGTATGTCCTTCTCTCGTTTTTTTTGACGCTGCAAAGGTACGGCGGCGACAATGCGGTTCACGAATGTTTCCATAAAAAAATCATCCACCCCCAACAAATCCCCCTCTCTTCGCTACAGTGCTACACCGCTACAGTTCTCCCAAGGGTCATCCACACCCCAAAAATTCTCTTATATTTATATATATAAATATAAAAATTACTTCTGACTTTTCAATTCCATGTTTTGGAACTGTAGCAGTGTAGCGGTGTAGCGGCATGCAGGGATTTCCGTGCCGTAGCAGCACATAATTATGCAGGGAAGAATTTTCCTGAAATATAAATAGGGAAGAGGTTGGCAATGTGAAGGAAAAGTTGTAACTTTGTAGCAAAAACGGAACCTATGGCTGAACGCGCAGATTTCACACGGAACAGAAAGCCCGTGACATTCGTTGACTTGTTCGCTGGTGCAGGTGGCATCAGTGAAGGGTTCTTGCAAGCCTGCACCGACAGCAAATACTATGATTTCGTGCTGGCAAGCGACATCAATGAGAACTGCGAACTGACACACAGAGCCAGATACAACGAACAACTGGGACTCGGGACGAAGTTTGTGACGGAAGATATCATGTCGCCCACTTTTGTGACCGACTTGCAGAAGGCGTTGGAGGGGAAAGAGGTGGATGTGGTGACAGGAGGTCCCAGTTGCCAATCATTCAGTTTGTCGGGGAGAAGGATGCGTTTTGACAAGCGTGACGGGCTTTTCAGCCATTATCTGAAAGTGATTCGCGCTTTGCGCCCCAAGTATTTCGTGATGGAAAATGTAAAAGGGTTGCTGACCAAAGACAAGGGACGTTTCAAAATGGAAATCATGCGTGAAATGCGCTCTATCATTGACAATAAGGGCGTGCCAGCTTTCATGCGTTTCGCGGGAAACCTGCTGAAAACATGTGTGTCGCCATTCTTTGCAGAGGTCTTCACCCAGAAACTGCTGATAGAGATTTCAGAAGAGGATACGGACGCTGTTGCATGGAAGGAAAAGTTTTTTGACTCGTTAGACGCCCAGTTGAAGAGGGTTACACGAGAGATTGAGTACCGTATTAGCAAATCGAACAAAGACATCAACACCATTCGTCACGGGCTTGCACTGTTGCGCCACAATGAGGTGCGCGAGAGAATCATGGCGGACATCATCAACGAAAAGACGGCTGCCAACATTGACAATGACTGGTTTGTGGATAAAATCAACGAGTTCTTAACGTCCATGTCCGACGAGGAAATCACAACGAGGGTTATTTGTTCGTTTGACCTTGTGGAGGACTTGAAGAAAGAAGACGGGGACATTATGGATTTGAAAAATGCAATACGTTTGTATTCGCTTTCTTTGGACGAATGTCTGGACGAGTTGGGACGAATGGCGAAGGAGAAGAAAAAAAAGAAAGACTTTGACCAGCTCATGAAAACCCTCCGCCTCTACAACGTGGAACAAATGGTCTTGCTTTCCTCCGACTACGGAGTGCCACAAAATCGTGAACGAGTGGTTTTCATAGGAAGCAGAAATGACCAAGAACCAATCAAAACAATTCCAGCCACTGTCCATACAGACGAAAAAGTGACTGTGTATGAAGCAATCTCTGACCTTGATTTCATCGGCAACGGCGAAGTACGCACCAGCTATANGCCTGNCAAGCCTCATACAGAGTGGGATTGCTNGATAAGGAGGCGCAAGATAGATGGTGAAGTCNCAAAAGAAAAGGATGCTAAAACCTTTGCGGAATGGTCACGCGAGGGACGATTGTCACATCGTTTCACGTTCGACCGACAGCCCTTTTATGTCAAAAACATGGAAGACTTCTGGGGCAAGATGAACTTGGAAACAGCAGAACTTTTCAACCATCAGACAAGTGCTCAAAATGACAAAGTACAACAGCGGTTGAAGATAATTGCCGAATGTGGCGGCTATACAGATGAGTGCAAGAAAAAACTGAAAGACATGGGGCTTGAATCCAACAAACGAAATTATTTTGTTCTGAAAGCAGACGGGCAAAGCCCTACGGTGGTGACGATGCCTGATGATTTTATCCACTATGCCCGCCATCGTGCCATGACGGTGAGAGAAATGGCACGTTTGCAGTCGTTTGATGACTCCTTTGTCTTTCAGGGAAAACGTCAGACGGGTGGCGACAAACGAAAAAGCGAGATTCCACAATACACACTGGTAGGCAATGCTGTCCCTCCACTGATGTCGAGAGCGATAGGAAATGAAATACTANAACACATCGTTTAGCCCTANGATACACATGCGAACTGTTAATGCTTTTGAAGCANGAAATGTCAAATTCCTGGTCAACAAACGAATTGAATATGCAACCATTCAGATAACAGCAACGGGATTGAAAAAGGGAATCCTTGATGCCATCGCGCCCGTTCGTACTTACTTTGTGGAGAAAGGGATACACAACTATGAAGAACAGTTGCAAGGCGAAGAAAACAAGAAATTGGTGCAGTCTTACGTATTGACGGAAACACAGATGTTCAATACGCAATCTTCCCTTTATCGCCCCAACACAAAAAAAGGTGACCCTCGCATGTGGGTATATAACCTGAAACAGTTTGTCAATCCCGATGACATCTTTGCCATCATTGTTTATAGAGAGGCTTTGTACATTATAAACCTAACTCAAACAGACATTGAGCAGGCATATAATTCAGCCTTGGTAAATCCGATTAAAGACCTCATCAGCAGTTTGTTCGGTTTTGCCACAAGTGTGTCGGAAGAATTGTTGGGGATGATACGTGACCGCATGAGCGACTGGCTGCCAGCAGAAATTCTTGCAGATACAGGCATAGGCAGAACCGTGGAATCTGTTCTGGGCATTTCCATGAATGATTCAAAAGAACCCGACTACAAAGGGATAGAGTTAAAAAGCAAAAGGATGAAGTCAAGCACGAAAAGTGCCCTTTTCACCAATACACCAGATTGGGGGCTCAGCAAGTATAAAAGCGGCAGAGCCATCGTTCAAAAATATGGATATTGGGTGCCTAATGCTACTCGGAAAACGCTTCAGGTGACGGTCTCCGCATTAAAACCGAACGTACAAGGGCTGGCACTCAATCTGAACCGGAATGACAAATGGCTGGAAATGAATGCCTATACAAACATGGCGAGAGCCGATGGCACATACAAGAAANNAGACGATGNGGCNGTNTGGACTTNGCAGCATCTGCATGAACGGCTTGCCGAGAAACACAAAGAAACCTTTTGGATTGATGTAAAAACAAGAATCAGGCAAAACACGGAGGAGTTTCTCGTAGCAACCATCGAACACAAAAAAAATCCCGTCCTCTCCCAGTTCGATGTTCTCCTTGAGCAGGGCAAGCTAAAACTTGACCTCATGCTCTCTCGCCCCAGCGGACACGGTCACACCTCTTCTTTCAAGATAGCGAAGATAGACCGCCTACTACTATTCCCTGAGAGTGAGACATACATAATCAACGGATAAACAAAGCTACATTTGACACATGGCAAATTTTGTAATCTACAATTATCAGTTCGCCCGCATCATCGAACCTAACGAACAGCATCAGATACAGTTTCCCGAATGGGAGACGGTGGATGTGGAGGAGTCTTTTGCGAGAAGGCAGGAGATACTGGACGAAGTGTTGAACCATGACTACAGGAACACGATTCAGTTTGTGAACAAGCGAGGATGGGAATACTGGCACAAGCAGATTGTAAAGCCACAGGATGAGGTGTATGTGATGCGAGTGGCAAACGTAAGAAACCTGAGCATCACAAACGAGCAACTGAAAGAGGAAATCGTGAAGGACTATCGAAATTGCCTTGTGATTATCGACAACAGGAAGGGTCTCCAGCGGATTGCGATAGAGAAAAAAACGATGGTGTTTCAGAAGACGAAGACGGTGGCGAGCATTCTGGAGGCGACGCTGAATGTATTGTTGCGCCGCTACAGATTGAAGGTCATCATGGAAGCTCCATACCCGAAACAGGTGTTTTGGCAGGTGGTGCAAGAGCATCCGAAAGGGTTCAAGAAAATCACATTCCATTTTCCACATCTGAACCTTGACCGCTTGGTCAGAGTGATGGACGGGTTCTTGACAGATGTCCGCAGGGATTGGAGTAGCGACTTGGAGTTTTCGCTCCGTGCGGACGACGGTGGTGCGCTCGACCTCGAAACGAACAAAGCACGCAAGAAAGCTTTGGTAGAAGGGGCTTCTGCTCACGGAACGAGCAATGGCGACGGTACATACATCGTCATGTACCCCAAAGACGGAGGAAAGCGCATCTTCGTCGGCAAGGGGCATTATGTAGAAAAGACACTTGATGACCGTGTGTTTGAGAAACTGGTAGGCGATGAGATTCTGCTGAAAGACATGGGCACAACGCCTTACGACAAGGTGAAGGTGTTCATGAAGAATCTTCCTAATGTTTACTGATAGGCATGCCATTTGTCAGATTCACTAAA
>WFLX010119240.1_pt1 | contig 29879 bp, 22 predicted proteins | sample 4967041 | NCBI WGS metagenome assembly WFLX01 (sample SAMN12857096, study PRJNA449069) | gut metagenome | isolation source: stool from male and female vole | host: Microtus ochrogaster | place: USA:Florida | collected 2017
CCCTTCAGGTCATACACAATATCCTCCTTTGCTTCATCGGAACGGATATCGGTTATGGCGGAGGTAGGATTAAGCGACAAAGTGACTGAAACACTTCCGCTTCCAAAAAATTCCTTCATGCCTGACACTGTTGCGCCGTCAATTTTGCCAAGCCTGGTATAGCTCCACGAATTAGTGCCGTAAAAGATAACCATGTTCCGCCCCTGATATAGCATTATGTCACCCGGAGCAGTGGTAATCTGTGTATTGGATGTTGGGAGAGATTGCGGGAGGCTACCTACTTTCTCAAAACCGCCATAATCCTCCATCTCAATCTTTACGGCGCCGTTTTTCATTATCGAAACAAGTTTACATGTAGCTTCATTGTCAACCAGGGTTGCCGTCAATGACTTGTTACCTGCGCTTATATACATTTTTGTCTGCCCTTGTGCCATAATAAAAACTAATGTTGCAACAATAAGAATGACTGTTCTTTTCATCTCTTAATCATAGGTTCACAGGTGCAAAATTAGAAAACGCAAAACTCGCAAGCCAACCCTTATTAGGGCATCTCCTACCATAATTTTATGCAGTCCCGGGATAATATAGGAAATAACGTTAAAAAAATTTAGACGAGCCATTTACATTCCAAAAAAATTAGTAACTTTGTCAACATTAGGAGAGCTATGGGAATATTGTTTGACAACCAATCATTAATCCAGTCCTCTTTTTACCTTAAAGCTAACATTAACAATCACTTATTATAATACCACAATTAATGAGAAAACTTGGATTTGCGATAGCATCTGCTGTCATCTTAACTTTAGGGATGCAGGTGAAAGCACAGTCGCTTTCTCCCTCCACTAAGACACATTGGGACAAAGGGACCCTCGTAGTTGAAACACCTGAGAGACCTGCCGGTCAAGAGCACGTTCTCGGTCTTACAGCTCCGAAACTTGAGAATGTACGCGTGGCATTCGTTGGACTCGGAATGCGCGGTCCTTGGGCTGTGAACCGTTTCGCCAACATTCCCGGCGTAGAAATCGTTGCACTTTGCGACTACGATTCTGTACGCGCAGAGAAAAGCCAGAAATACCTTCGCGAAAAAGGTCTTGCTCCTGCCGACATTTACTTCGGTGAGAATGGTTACAAAGAAATCTGCGCCCGTCCGGACGTTGATCTCGTTTATGTAGCTACTGACTGGGATCATCACTTCCCGGTAGCAAAAGCTGCTCTCGAAGGCGGCAAGCACACCGCTATTGAAGTGCCCTCAGCCATGAACCTCGAACAGTGCTGGGAACTCATCGACCTTGCTGAGAAAAACCGCCTCCACTGCATGATTCTTGAAAACTGCTGCTATGACTACTACGAGCTCAATGCACTCGAAATGGCTCAGGCAGGCGTGTTTGGCGAAATCCTCCGTGCAGAAGGCGCTTACATCCACAATCTTGATGATTTCTGGGATTACTATTGGAAAAATCCTGAAACAGACCCCGACGGTCTTGGATGGCGCATGAAATATAATATGGAGAACCGTGGCGATGTATATGCCACACACGGTCTTGGTCCGGTTGCACAGTGCCTTGACATTCACCGCGGCGACCGTTTCAAAACACTCGTTGCAATGGATACCAAATCTGTTCACGGCAAGGAGTATGTTGAAAAGAAAACCGGAAAGCCCTGTAACGAATACCGCAATGGTGACCACACCACTACACTTATGCGCACCGAAAACGGCAAAGTGGTGGAAATCCAGCACAACGTCATGACACCGCAGCCCTACAACCGCCTGTTCAAACTCACCGGTACCAAAGGCTACGCTACCAAATACCCGAAGNCTGAAANCGNACTTGACAAGTCACAGCTTGAGGCAANCGGAGNGAAACCCGACATGGACAACCNCAGCAGCCACGGCTTCCTTCCCAAAGCTGAGTATGATGCGCTCATGGANAAGTACACCCATCCTATCATCACCAAATACGGTGAGCTNGGACGTGAACTTGGACACGGAGGCATGGACTTCATGATGGATGCACGTCTTGTTTACTGCCTGCAGAACGGTCTGCCCCTCGACATGGACGTTTACGACCTTGCTGAATGGTGTTCACTCGGCGAACTCGGTGCTCTTTCAATGGACAATAACAGCGCTGCTGTTACTTTCCCCGACTTTACACGCGGACATTGGAACGACCAGAAAGGCTACAAGCACGCTTACGCTTCACCTGAGGACGAACAGGCTGCAGAAGCTAAAGCTAAAGCTTATACCGAAGCTCAGAAAAAAGCTACTGCCGACAACAAGCTCTGGGAGCTTTACGATGCTGTAAGAGNCTGCNAANACTCCNAAGGCNAAAGCAANGGCNCTCAACGTTTACAAGAAAGCCGTTGAAAAAGCTGACAAGCAGATTAGCAAAGAACTCGCTGCAAAATAATAAGGCAAAAAACTTTTTTTCATAGTTGCCGGGGAGGGTGCGAAGAGCATACTCCCCGGTTTATTATTTAAGATTAATGGAATAATTTGTACTTTTGCGGCATGAGAGCTTTGCTTTACATAACAGTGATGCTGGTGATTACCGCATGCAGTTTTTCAAAGGCACCATCTCCGGAGCTTGACGAGGCCCAGAGGCTGATGTCAAGCGACCCTACAGCTGCATTGGCGAAACTAAACCAACTGGATGTGTCGGAGTTGAAGGATTCATCTATTATTGCACGGTGGGCGTTGCTCTATAGTGAGGCAATGGTTGTAAACGACCTTTCCGCCCCGACAGACACTATTGTCAACATTGCAATTGACTATTATGGAAGACACAACCTTGCCGATGAATTCGAAAAAGCGTCACAACTTAAAGCCTTGATGCGCTCAGCCGGAAATTCAGACAAACTTGCCACCGCGCTCTATCTACAGAAAGAGAGGGAATTCCTCCTATACAAGGAACGGATGAAACAGCAGCAGATTGTTTTTACAGGCATTATCATTCTGCTCCTTGCGGCGGGAGTAATCGTGTGGCAACGCCATCGGCTTAAAATAAAGGAGATGCAAAATGAGTCCCTGGTTGCAGAGTCCTCGCAACTGATGAAAGGACTATTGCAAAACGAATCCCTCTGCTTCGAGTTGCAGGGAAAAATAAAGAACATCCTTACAAACCGGTTCAGCATCATTGACGAATTATGCGAAACATACTTTGAGTCACACGGCACAAAGACCGAAAGAAAAGCAATCGCTGACAAAGTAAAATCGCAGATTGATGACCTGAAATCAGATTCCGGGCTTTTCGCAGAGATGGAAAAGAGCGTAAACGATGCCAACAACGGAATACTTGACAACCTCAAAAANGAATACCCGGGANTCAAACCNGAAGAATACAGGCTCATAGTGTACCTTGCCGGCAACCTTTCCAACCGCACAATCGCATTGCTCTTGGGAGAGAGCATTGATGTGATATATAAAAGGAAATCACGTCTCAAAGCAAAAATCGCAGCACTACCCTCAGCGGACTCCGCCTACTTCCTCTCCATTTTTTAAGCATCGACTCCAGCCACTCAAAAGCGGTATTGGAGCGAGGCGGTTATGGAACGCCGCCGTATCTGGAACCTGTGTTCTGAACGCGACAACACACCATAATTCACATACTCATAGCTACGCTTGTTTAGCAGATTGTTTGCCGTAACAGCCAAACGCACTTTTCTGCTTGCAACCCACACTGCCGATGCATCCAGCAGCACAAGGTTCGCAGTGTTGCCTCCCGGAAAACGTGTCAGGAAATGCTCTGCGCCCAAAGTGAAGTGCAGATCATCATCAGGAAGATAAGTCATTGCAAGTTTTTGCCTTAACGAATGGTAAATATTTGTCTCCTTATTAATATCATAGTGCGATATTCCATAATCCGCCTCATAGTTTAATGACAACCACTTCACGATGCTCCCCCTGATGTATGGTTTAATTGCAGAAGTGACCTGCCTGTAAGGAATTGCCTCGTTATCGCGCAAGGAAGTAGCGGAACCAATGGAAGAGCTTGCATCTATGCCTGCAACCATCCTGCTGTGCCCTAACCCTTTGCTTATTCCACCATTAAAATACCATGTTTCATTGCCCGATAGCCTGTATGCATACGTTGAAATTATAAAATCACCTTCAAAAATCTGGTTTGACATTATTGAACTGCGGCTATAATTATAAGTGGCGGATAGATTTGCGAAAAAAGATTTCATCACATTGCGGTAACGGTAAGATAGCGTTGCCGATACATTCTGGTGATATTTGTCAGGATTATAAGCGATAAAAAGATTACGGTAATCAGATAACACAGGCACTGTTATATTCAGGTATGGTTGCGGAGATCCAAGGGAGTAGGCAAATGACGCCGACACCTCGGATTTAGCACTTAACTGACGCCTTACATAAAGCCGTGGCGAAACATCAATATAATTATGACGGCATGATACGGAATAATGACGCCATTTCAATGGGGTACGGAAAGATGCACGCCACCCATTGCGCTCATAATCAATTTGCGGAGTAGCATAGATGTTTGAAAGGAATGCCTGGTGAACCCCGGAATTGTCAAATTCTCCCAAGCCGGACAGCAAGTTGTTCATCCTGTGATAATCCAGATCAACTCCTGCCGTGACATAGTATTTCCAAAACCTGGATACTTTTCCGAAACGGCTTTCACTTGTGTTTCGCAAATCTGTTGTNNCTATANTCTGNAGTGCATCATGCGCTCCCATAACGAGCAACCTTTCTGGATGATGCTCGAATGTGGTNCGGGACACCAGAGAAAAAAGCCTTTTTTCATTGCGCTTAACCAGCTTCAGATCATTCGCNATGGAGATNGATTTACGTCTCACAGCCTGGTCAATGTCGTATGACCCGGCGACTGATGAATTAGCCCTGTTCAAAATTGCATTGAACTCAAGTTTATCCTTTAAATAATATCCGCGCTTGTTTGTCTCGCTGTATAATTGAGCAGACAGGTCATGCCTTTTTGTTCGCATTGTGCTGTTCTGGACAAAAACAGGTATCTGCTGGCTGAAATAATTTGTCACCACGCCTGAATTATAATCAAGCCTGTCACCCATGTAGTTAAATTTAAGCCGCATGGAGGTGTCTTGTTTTTTCCATGCAGATATTGAATTGGCGAGCATGGAAAGATTATCGCGGGTACGTACTTCTGAAAGAGGAGGACTGACAATGTCCGCCGTAATGTATTCCATCCACAGATTTTGCGAGTAGTCTGCTGAAAACATATCATTGAAATCATGCTCACGTATTTCATTTGCCGGATTCCAACCTGTATTATCTGCCTTTAACGTAACAATATTCTGTAATTTCTTTGCTATACGCATGGCGTAAATGGAACCGTCGTAAAGCAGCGGTTGCACTCCCGCCGCACCTTGCACAACACCGACCCACCTGCTGCGTGCGTCATCCTTCAATTTCAGGTTTATCCCGGCTTCTTCTGGAAACTCTATCCCTTCAAGCGCCTTTACCGGCTGATGGTTTTCCATCACCTCAACCGATTTCACATCTTTATGAGAAATATTATTGGTTGCAAGACCATACTGTCCACCTAAAAAATCATTTCCATCTATATAGAATTTATTTATAGGCTTCCCTTGATACTTGATNGTTCCATCCGTCTCAACCTTAATGCCGGGAAGCCGCTTGATCACATCAATTATTGCATTATCCTTGGCGCTGGCATAACGCGACACATTAAAGACAAGAGTATCACCTTTGGCATAGATATCCGGTGCTTCTACAATCACGTCATTAAGCACTGTAGGTTTTTGCTTAAGGAGGACAACGGACACATCTGCCGTCACAGGCAGGGCAAGCGTTTCATATCCCATGGAGCGGAATGTCACCGAATCCGCTCCTTCCTTCAAGGCAAGCACAAAGCACCCTCCACGGTTTGTGGAAGCAAAAGCCCCTTTTGCCCTCACAATTGCGCCTATGACAGGCTCACCGGTATCGGCATCCTTTACAACACCGCGCAGTTCGCCCGAATCTGCTGCCTTTGCAGACAGCAGACCGAACAGAACATTAAGTATGAAAAAGCTAAAACGTGTCATTTTTTCCAATCCAATTCAATATAACCATACGGGAGTTCAACAGGGTCGTATGCTTCCGGTAGAGGATTGCCCGATCCATCAGTCACCGTAACATGCCCGCCTGTAGTAGCTTCAAAATAACTGTAAGGATTTACCTCATAGCGATGCCTGGCATCATAATACGAATTCCGGTCAACATTGTTATAAGACACCTTATATATAGTTATAGGTCTGTCCGCTTTTGACCTTATGCCTATGCACTCGAAAATATAGTGCCCGTTCCTGTCACTTGCCTTCATTATCAAGCCGGGAAGACCTTGCAGTTTCCACGGACCGTCAGCAAGAGGAATCTCCTCAGAATAAAAAGCGGTCCACTCCCTGCCCCGGAAGTTGCATTTCGCGCCATGGCATTCATAGCCCAACACATTTATGACTGAATCAGTCAGCTCCCATTCAAGCGCGGGAATATCCTCTTCATAACGGAACCAGTCCGTGCATACTTTTTCTGTATGGGTCAATTTGCCGGAAGGGTAATTTTTGTAAATTGTCATGAATTCCCCGTTATCCAACTTACCCTCATACACTGCTGCGGCAATCTGTTCCGGAGTAGAGCCCGCTATAATGGAATCAACTGTAAGGTTCTTTAGGCTCGAAAATTTGGATAGACCATCCGCACCAATTTGCAGAAGCATATTATCATTAGAGAAATTTCCATCGGCAATCTCTGTGGTATCCACACAGAAACGGTAATCATATACAAATTCCATTGTTTCCTTAGCTATGGTTTCGGTCTCCGGCACAGTGGATTGATAAATTCCCAATTGGCGACGCACGATTTTGCCTGACACGGCGGTTGCCAAAACAGTGATGGCAACCAAAAGGGTGATGTTTCTTTTCATTTCGATTTATTTTGAATTACGACGCAAAGGTACAGCACCCTGCATGGCACGGCTCAAAATAATCGTTACTCAAACATTATGGAATTATTACTAAAATATTACGGCAGCGCAATTTGCAAGGCTAAAGCAATACGGACTCATCCTTTTTAGGTACTTTTGCCACATGGAAAAAAGAATCAAGACATTATATATCATAACAATTCTGGCAATACTCGCATTTCTCGCAATGCAGGCATACTGGTTATACGGCAGGTATCATTTCTCGCTCAAGGAACATGAACGCATTCTAAGCGAAAAGATTATTGAATGCGTGCAGAAATATAATGCCATCCGCGAAAGGGCATCTGAAAAAAATGACTACCACAATAAAAAAAATAATGACAACACATTTACAATACCGTCATTCTCATTAAAGCAGCATTTTGACGACACTGTCAAGACCACCCGCACAGCAAAACTCTTCACTTACATGTTTTCAGCCCACGAACTGCTCGGCATAAAGCCTGGAACCACCCTGAGCGAGGAACAGAAAAACGAGGCAGTGGATCTGGCGATGCAGCAAATGATAGAACCGATAGACTCGGTCATTTTCGATGCTTCGGGTGCAAAGGATGAAAATGAGGCATGGTCTGCCACAAAAAGCATCCATACAGAACGAAAATGCCCGTTCACCACAGAAGGCATTGACTCAATACTTGGCAACGCAGGCATCAAGGCTGAGACATGCATCGCCAGAGCAGACAGCATGGTATGGAATGTAACGGTGGATTATAATACCTCGCTTTTCTCCCCAAAGGTTTCAATGACCATACCTTATTCACAACTGGAGGGGCAGACTGTCAGCATTGTCAGTGCAATCAATCCCATTGACTTGCTTCCCGCAATGTGGCAGACACTCATTGCCACAATCGCCATCTCGGCACTGCTTATCATATGCCTTATATGGCAGTTTTCCACATTGCTGAAGCTTTCCCGCCTCGATAAAATGCGCAACAGCTTCATCACTACCATGATTCATGAGCTTAAACGTCCTGTTTCAACATTGAAAATGTGCGTTTCCGGCATTGAAAACGAGCGGATGATGGCTGACAAGACTACAAAAAAAGAGCTTGTCACTGAAATACGCATGGCACTTAACAACCTGTCGGCATATTTTTCAAAACTCAGGGACATAACTTTCAATGATGTCGAACAGATACCTTTAACCCTCCAGAACATACCACTGCATGACCTATTTGACAATGTTATCGCGGCTATTGCAATTCCTTCCGGAAAAGAGGTAAGCATACGGAATGACATAGGGACTGAAGTAGTGGTGCCTGCTGACCCATCACATTTGTTCAACATTCTCANCAATATTGTTGAAAATGCAGTCAAGTATTCGTGTGACAGNGTNGAAANTACCGCTTCGGCAACCGAAGNGCATGGCACAGTCAAGATACGNATAGCCGATAATGGCAACGGTATTTCGTCTGGTGACCTGANTCATATTTTCAAAAGGTTTTACAGANNCAAAACAAAATCANGGGATGTGCCCGNCATGGGGCTCGGACTCGNCTATGTTAAACTGCTTGTTGAGGCGCACGGAGGAGAAATCACTGTTGAGAGCCGGGAAAATGAGGGCACTTGTTTCACTATCACACTTCCGCAATGATGAAAGCGATAAAAATACTTCTGGTTGATGATGACATGAAGAACTCCATGCTGCTTAAACGCTTCATCGAAGCGGAAGGCTTTGAAGTTGCATACGCCAACAATGGCAAGGTGGGACTGGAAATGTACAGGGAAACGCATCCTGACCTGATTTTGCTTGACATAAATATGCCGGAGCTGGATGGTTTTGCAATGGCACGGATAATACGGCGGAATGACAAGCGGGTGATAATTTTCTTTCTTACCGACCGCACTGACAAGGTTGACCGGCTGCACGGTTTTTCACTNAAAGGCAACGACTANATTCCTAAGCCGTTTTACCCGGAAGAGCTTATAGCAAAAATCAACGAGCGTTTTGATAGCTTAATCACTACCCAGGATATTGAATATGCCATCGGCAATACTGTTTTCAGACCCAACCTCGCGTCACTGACATATAATGGCGAGACACATTCGCTGTCCGTACGACAGGCTGAGATACTCCAGCTTCTTGCCGAAAATATAGGCAGACCGGTAGAAAGGGATCTGATTCTTGAAAAAATATGGGGAGACGCAAGCTATTCAAACTCTCTTGCCCTTAATGTGCAGATAACCTATATACGCCGTCTTCTAACTGATCCGTCAGTGACGATAACATCAATCAAGAAGAAGGGGTACATTTTATCTGTTGCACAATAACGCCGAAAAATCATGCTGTATTAAGGCTTGTCAGGTTTTTCATAAAACCAGCACCTACAACACACTGGCATCCTGATATTTACAAACCAGCCTGTCAGGCTTTTTATTTGGAGTCAAACAACAGGATAGGGTAATTTTGCGTCAACAAACACCACATATATGAACGCAAAAACCACTATTTGTACCGTTGCCCTGCTTCTCACATTTATGGGCACGCACGCACAACTCAAAGAGGAATCTGACAGCCTGACCCGCGAATTAAATGAGGTTGTCGTAACCGCAAAACAGCCCGCGACCAAACTTGTAGGCACTACCCTCGTGTCTACCATCCCAGGTTCAAACCTTGCGAATCTTGGAACCGCACTTGATGTACTCGCGCAACTCCCTATGATTAAGGTGCAGGACAATTCCGTAAGCGTAATCGGAAAAAACAATATAGAAATCTACATAGACGGACACCCGATGCGTGATGACAGTGAGTTGCAACAAATCCTATCCACCAACCTCAAGAAGGTGGAACTTGTCATGGCACCGGGAGCCGCATACGCCAGCACTACAGGCGCAGTGCTCAAAATAACAACAAGCCGCAACTTCCTTCAAGGACTGTCATTTTCCGACCAGCTTCAGGTTCAACGCCGACGCAAATGGTCTGTTATGGATAACCTCAACACCAATTACCGGACAGGAAAATGGGATTTCTTTCTGAGCGGAATCATCAACCGCGACAATCCACTGTCAAAAGGCACCACCATAAACACACTTGTTTATGACGGCAAGGAAACGACTGTAGGCAGCAGCCAGAACAATTCATACCCTACGCTCACAGGTGCAGGCAAAGCCGGGTTGAACTACGCATCCGGCACCCGGTCCATAGGAGCATACTACCGCTATAATCCTGAAAAGGGCGATTTTGCCAATACCGGAACGGAATGGCTCAACACTACGCCGGAAACAGCCCGCAATATAGACCGGCACATCCGAGCCCACAGCCACCTTGTATCCGCATATTACGACAATACTTTCAACGAAAAATACCAAATCCACTTCGACGGCGATTTCAAGCATTCGGTAAGCGACAACAGGGTGACCACCACATACCCGGATTCGCCAGACCATGAGGTCAACTCAACCGACCGGAGGAATTCAACTTTATTAGCGGCAAAACTATATCTGGACTTCCCGCTTTGGAAAGGGAACTTCACTTTAGGAACACAGGACAGTTACACACGCACCCGGCTCGATTACCGTATGCTCAACGCCCAAGTTGGAGAATATATACCTTCATCCCTGACAGACGCAAGGCAAACATCGGCGGCGCTTTTTGCGTCATGGGCGCGAACGTTCGGCAAATTCAGCCTTTCAGCAGGGGCACGATATGAGTTTGTGGACTATGATTTCAAAGTTGACGGAAAAGCAGACAAGGATATGAGCCGCCGTGACAATCTGCTCACTCCGGACATATCCCTGAGCTANNATTTCAACGATTCCGCACAACTCAGCCTAACTTACAAGACCTCCTCCGTAAAGCCTCCATACTCGCAACTGACGGGAGCACTGAACTATGTCGGTCAACATGAAATTGAAGGAGGTAATCCCGCTTTNCGTGACGAGAAGATGCATAATNTCCAATTGCTTGGAATGTGGAACGGATTCATGCTACAGACATCTTTCATCCGCAGCCTCGACACTTACGCATTTGTCAAGCAACTTTATCCAGCAAAGGACCTGCAGCTGCTGATGCATCCTGTCAACATTGACGTTTCCGCGCTGAGCATGTTCCTTGTATGGAGCAAGCCCGTGAGACGATGGACGCCAAACATCACCCTTGGAATGTACCGNCAGTGGCTAACTCTCGGCAATAACCACTATAACAAACCTATTTTCTCTTATTATATTGACAATACCTTTTCCCTGCCACGCGGATGGTCAATTACAGCAAATATAAGCGGCAACACACAAGGCGACATGCACACCAACCGATTCAGCTCATCGCCCTTCACCGTGGACGCTTCACTTGGCAAGACATTCATGAAAAAAACTCTGACTGTGAAGCTATCGGCAACCGACATTTTCAATACTGCAAACAATGACTGGAGCATGAACACGTTCGGCATTTTTGTTGACAAGCGCCAGAAGTATGACAACCGCGGGCTGTCGCTTAACGTGATATACAATTTCCAGCCACACAAAAGCAAATACAAAGGTGCAACAGCATCTGAATCCGAGATGAACCGCCTGTGAGCCCAAAAGATTCCCGGTNCATATTTTTATTTTGTATAAAACCGTATTTTTATTAATTTTGTGCGATTAAACGGAGTTACGCCATGCGGTTGACCCACTCGCGCAACGCCTTGTTTACACCGAGAATCTATAACCAATCATATTTTTATCTCAATGGATCAAATGTTATTCTGGATTGTGCCGGCAGCGTCCATACTTGCGCTTGTCATGGCATGGTTTTTCTACAAGCAGATGATGCGCGAGAGCGAGGGAACTCCCACCATGCGCAAAATCGCTTCTTACGTGCGCCAGGGAGCTATGTCCTACCTGCGCCAGCAGTACAAAATCGTGGGTATCGTGTTTATCGGACTTGTTATCCTGTTCTCAATCATGGCTTACGGATTCGGTCTGCAGAACCCCTGGGTGCCTGTAGCGTTCCTTACCGGAGGCTTCTTCAGCGGTCTTGCCGGATTCCTTGGCATGAAAACAGCCACTTACGCTTCTGCACGCACAGCTAATGCTGCAAGCCAGACACTCAACGCCGGCTTAAGGGTCGCTTTCCGCAGCGGCGCGGTGATGGGTCTTGTAGTGGTAGGTCTCGGACTCCTTGACATCTCTTTCTGGTACATACTCCTCAACTGGATTGAGCCGGCTGACGGAACCCACAAGCTCACAATGATTACAACAACAATGCTTACCTTCGGCATGGGTGCTTCAACTCAGGCGCTTTTCGCGCGTGTTGGCGGCGGCATTTACACCAANGCNGCTGACGTCGGCGCAGACCTCGTAGGCAAAGTTGAAGCCGGTATTCCTGAGGATGACCCCCGCAACCCCGCAACCATNGCNGANAACGTAGGNGACAATGTNGGNGACGTTGCAGGCATGGGTGCTGACCTTTACGAGAGCTATTGCGGCTCTATCCTCGCTACTGCAGCCCTCGGAGCTGCCGCAGGCGCAGGAATGATAGGCTCAGATTTCACCACTGACCAGGCTGTTGCGCTGCAAATCAAGGCTGTGCTTGCCCCGATGCTCATTGCCGCAGTTGGCATTGTACTCTCAATCATCGGCATCTTCGCTGTCAAGACTAAGGAAAATGCAACAATGAAAACCCTCCTTAACTCTCTTGCAGCAGGCACAAACCTCAGCTCTGTCCTCATCATCGCCGCAACATTCGGCATACTCTACCTTCTCCAGATACCCAACTGGGTAAATATTTCACTCGCTGTTGTTGTCGGACTCCTTGTCGGCATAATTATCGGCAGGGCTACCGAATATTACACTTCACAGTCCTACACCCCCACTAAGAAACTTGCTGAAAGCGGACAGACAGGTCCTGCTACCGTAATCATTTCTGGCGTAGGTCTCGGCATGATTTCAACCGCAGTGCCTGTAATAGCAGTTGTTGCCGGCATCATCCTCTCTTACTGGCTTGCATCCGGCTTTGACTTCGCAAATATATCATGGGGTCTCTACGGCATCGGTATCGCCGCTGTCGGCATGCTCTCTACACTCGGCATCACACTTGCCACTGACGCCTACGGTCCTATAGCCGACAACGCAGGCGGTAATGCCGAGATGAGCGGACTCGGAGCAGAAGTGCGCAAACGCACCGACGCACTCGATTCACTCGGCAACACCACCGCGGCAACAGGCAAGGGATTCGCTATCGGCTCTGCCGCGCTTACCGGACTTGCACTTCTCGCATCATATATCGAGGCGATCCGCATCGGTCTCCANCGTATCGGCACAGAGTTCATCCAGATCGGCACATCACTAAGCGACGAAGTCACCAATATTCCTCTTGAAAGTGCCAACTTCACAGATTTCATGATGGCTTACAATGTCAACCTCATGAACCCGATGGTTCTCTCAGGCATGTTTATCGGCGCTATGATGGCATTCCTTTTCTGCGGTCTCACAATGAATGCAGTAGGTCGCGCTGCTTCACACATGGTTGAAGAGGTGCGCCGCCAGTTCCGCACAATCAAAGGCATTCTCAGCGGCGAAGCAGAACCTGATTACGCACGCTGCGTGCAGATTTCAACCAAAGGCGCACAGCGCGAAATGGTATTCCCCTCACTTCTTGCTATCATCGTGCCTATCATTGTAGGACTGGTATTCGGTGTTCCGGGAGTTATCGGTCTCCTTACCGGCGGACTCAGCGCAGGATTCGTGCTCGCTATCTTCATGGCTAACGCCGGCGGCGCATGGGACAATGCCAAAAAGTACATTGAGGAAGGCAACTTCGGTGGCAAAGGCAGCGAAGTCCACAAGGCAACCGTTGTTGGTGACACAGTAGGCGACCCCTTCAAAGACACCTCCGGTCCGAGCCTCAACATCCTCATCAAACTCATGTCAATGGTTGCAATCGTAATGGCTGGACTCACAGTAAGCTGGAGCCTCTTCTAATACGCATCCTTATTACTTGCTATACAGATAACCTCGCCAACCCTACGGCGAGGTTATTTTTTTATAAAGATAATGATTTATTAGTCTTGTATGACTATATTTGTAACAAGGTTATTCACCTACAATACACCGACATTTTTTAAGGATATGAATGATGAAATAGTAATCTATAAAAGTGAGGATGGCGTGATAAAGCTGGATGTTTTATTCGCTGACGAAACTGTATGGCTGACCCAGGACCAGATGTCCGAATTATTCGGAAAAGCCAAATCCACTATTAATGAACATATTAAAAACATCTATTCCGAAGGGGAGTTAGTAATATCCGATAGCATGAAGAAATTCGGGAATTCCGAATTTTCTAAAAAACCCACTAATTTCTATAATCTTGATGTCGTAATTTCTGTTGGTTACAGAGTCAAATCACTTAAAGGCACCCAATTCCGTATATGGGCAACTCAAAGACTACGCGAATATATTGTAAAGGGATTTGCCCTCAATGATGAACGATTCAAAAGTGGATCATCAATGAATTATTTCCGGGAGCTGTTGGAAAGAATCCGGGAAATAAGAATTGAAGAGAAGATATTTTATCAGCAAATCAAAGACATATATAAAACAAGCTACGATTATGATCCGGATTCAGAAATAACGCACAATTTCTTTAAAGAAATCCAAAACAAGTTGCTTTGGGCTGTGAGTGGACAAACAGCGGCTCAACTTATATACTATAGGGCAAACCATACACTTCCTAATATGGGACTGCTATCTACGTCAAAAGAGGGTACAGTGCGTAAATGCGACATTGCCGTTGGAAAAAATTATTTGAATGAAACTGAGTTGCAGAATCTCAAACTAATTGTAGAACAATACCTTGCTTTTGCAGAAACACAAGCATTGAATCACCGTAGGATGTACATGAATGATTGGATTGACAAACTACGATTAATTCTTCAGCTGAATGGACATAACATTCTTGAGACCGCAGGAAAAGTAAAGCACGAACTTGCTGTGGCAAAGGCAGAAAAAGAGTATGCCCTTTATAAGGAAGAGCAAAAATTACTAACACAGATTGAAAGCATAAAGGAGTTAGACAGGGATTTAAAGAGATTGAGCGATAAACTATAATAGAACGTANGATAGGTTGGGGCNAGGTTATTTTTTANTTTTTTAGNCNCATTTTACATCCGTAAACTCCAAAAATAGCGGATGTTGAGATATTTTTGGCTACTTTTGTTGTTTAATTAGAGTNATTGNCNTTAATTCTNACNGAAATNNATACTGTAAAAGTTAAAATCATNAACCGTTCCGNCAACGAACTGCCGATGTATGAAACCCCTCATGCTGCAGGAATGGATGTTAGGGCATGCCTTGACAAGCCCGTCACTCTCGCACCGCTTGAAAGGGCATTGATTCCCACAGGATTGCGGATACAGCTGCCGGTAGGATTTGAATGCCAGATGAGACCCCGCAGCGGGCTTTCACTAAAAAAAGGCATTACCCTTGTAAACACTCCCGGCACAGTAGATTCCGACTACCGCGGAGAGATAGGGGCAATCGTAATAAATCTGTCTAATGAGCCGTACACCATTACAGACGGCGAAAGAATCTGCCAGATGGTTATAACACGTTACACCCGTGTGGAATGGGAACCGGCAAAAGAGCTTGATGAGACCAAGAGAGGAGACGGTGCTTTCGGTCACACAGGCACCAATTAATCCCCAACTTTTCCACAACAGNTTACACCTGATGTNAAAACTGANAAATATACTTGCTTCTGTCGCGGCAGGAATCACAATCGCCGNTGCTGCTTCNTGCTCCGCGCCTAAAGCTGCTATTCCGGCAAATGACCCTGCCAAGTCCGATTACATTTACCTTGAAGCGCTCCGTGCCAAGAGTACTGACAGCCGCGACGCGTATTACGAACTCACCAAGAGGGCATACGAGCTTAATCCCGAGGATGCTTTCCTCGGATTTGAGCACGGCTACAACATGATGATGCTTTCGCATGGCGATACAGTGTCACTTGCCGAGGGCTACCGCCTCATGGGCAAATACGTTGAAGAGGAACCGGAAGATTTTTACAGCAATGTGCTCTACGCGGCAATTTCCTCCCAGATTGGCGAAAAGGAGAAGGCGATAAGCACATGGGGCAGGCTTTACAACCAGCATCCGGGTCGTCCGGAACTTGCAGTGCGCTACGCCGAAGTGCTTGCCTCCACAGGAGAAAGCGACAACCTTGAGCGTGCTTTGCAACTCTATGACACCCTTGAAATATCGCAGGGTCCCGGATTGCAGCTGACATCACGCAAAATCCAGATGCAATACCTGCGTTCCGACACTGCCGCCATGCTTAACGAAGCGCGCAAACTCCTCGCAACAAGCCCTCTGAATCCGGAGTACAACATATTTGCCGGGGACGTTTTCAATCAGCTTGACAGAAAGGATTCTGCAATTGTGTTCTACGATAAGGCGGTTGAACTTGACCCGTCAAACGGGCTCGCTTACTATTCAAGGGCAATGTTCTACAAGCAGAAAGGCGACAGCGTGGCATACGACCGCGAGATTTTCCGTGCCCTTGAGCAAGAGAACCTTGACATAGAGCCAAAAGTAGAGATTTTAAGGGATTATACCGCAGGGCTGTACAACGACGTGGACCAGCGCCCGAGAATCAACAAGATGTACACCCGCCTCATTGAAATGCATCCCCATGATGTAACGGTGCGTAACCTTTACCGCGACTACCTTATTGCAATTGAGGACTACGCCAATGCTGCAGAGCAAGCGGAATACTCCCTTGACCTCGACCCCGATGATGAAAACCAGTGGCTTGCCCTTACTACTTTGTACCTGAGGCTGGAAGATTATAATAGCGCACTCAGGAGCGCGTTGCGAGGCATCCACTTCTTCCCTAAGAATCCTACCATGCACCTCCTTGCCGCAACCGTGCTTAACCAGGAGGGTGTCTATGAGCCGGCAATCGACCACCTGAGAGAGGGGCTTGAAGTGGCTGACCCGGAAGACTACGAGATACGCTCGGAGCTGCTGACATCTATGGGGGACAATTTTTACGCGAGGGAACTACCTGACAGCGCGTTTGCATATTACGACCAGGCACTTGAACTGAACCCTGGCAACATGACCGCCCTAAACAATTGCGCATACTACCTCGCTTGCACCGACCGCGACCTTGACAAAGCGGAGGAAATGATATTAAGGGTTGTGGCAGAGAGACCGGACGAGGCAACATCGCTTGACACCTACGCATGGGTTCTTTTTAAGAAAAAGGACTACAAGAAAGCCATGGAGGTAATTGAGGACGCTTTGGAAAAGACTGATGACCCGAGCGCGGAATTGCATGACCATGCCGGGGACATTGCCTTTATGAACCAGGACTATGACCGTGCCATTGCAGAATGGCGCAAAGCCCTCGAACTTGAACCGGACAACGAACTNATTGCTAAAAAAGTCAGGCACAAGACATTCTTCAGCAAATGAGATTAAGAAAAGTATTACCNTTGCTTGCGGTTATTATCGCCGCTGTNTCAATCCACTCATGCAAATCCTCAAGGCAGGTTGCCGTGCNCACGCCAGAGAAAACTGNATCTGCATGGACAAGGCTCAAAGTGCCCGCTACGCTACGCATCACCTCTCCTGCAAACCTGTCGGTGAGCGCTACAGTGACAATGATACGCGATACCAGCATTACTGTATCGGCAAAATTCCTTGGCATGGAAGTATTTGTGGCGCAAGCTACAAACGACAGCGTGCTTGTTGTTGACAAACTGCATAAGCAATACATCGGGCAAAACATATCCGAATTTCTTGCCAATATGCCTTTCAATGCATCTACGGTGCAGGATGTCCTTACCGGTCATCCGGTAATNATACCTAAAAATATNATGCCGCAGGGAGCGACTTTCAGCATGGAGGTTGACGGGGACATGATAAGCCGGATTCTGTTTGTAAAACCGGATGCCGCACAGGTTTCACTCACCTACCCGTCCACAATTGCAACGCCTTACGGACCGATGGCTGAGAGCACGGTTATAGCCATAGAACCGGGAAANGGCAANAAAGATATACATGCCACTATAGAATGGCAGTGGAGCAAAGCGCGCTGGAATGGCGAAGTAGAGNCGAGAGAGGTAAAGCTTTCCGGGAAGTATACTCGGATAAAAGCTACCGACATCACCAAGTCACTCTCATCCCCGCTATGATTNCGTAAGTCCTGCGATAAATTATTCACGTTTGATATATGTGGAAAAANATTTTAGCTATAATAATCCTTTCATTTGCTTTATGCTCAGACTCCTANGCCGTCAAGCCCAAGCGTGACGCAGCAAAGATACGCAAGGAGCAGCAGGCAACGAAAAAGCAGATAAAAGAGACTACCCAGAAAATAAACGTCAACACCCGTGAGACAAAAAAGCAGCTATCGCGCCTNAACAGCCTGAATGGCGAAATCGAGGCTAAAGGAGCTGAGATAAATAANATGCAGGTCGGGGTNGATTCCATTACCCGCCGCCTCACAACTATTAACGACTCCATTAATTCGCTCAATTCCCACATGGCATCGCTTCGCGACAGCTATGTGAAATCACTCAGGAAAATGCAGGGCACATCCGGCTCTATGGGGTCGCTTGCTTTCATCNTCNCATCTNANTCTTTCTCGGAAGNNTACCGNAAGCNNNGCTATATGCAGCAGTTTGATAAATGGCGCAAACGCAAGGCACAGGATATCAAGGCTACCGAGAAACTCCTTGCTGAGAGGAAAACAGTGCTTGACACCGTGCGCCGCTCCCGCAATATTGAGCTGTCAAAACTCAATATGTTGCGCAAGGAGCTTGAGCAGAAACGTGTTGAAACAGACAAGGTTGTGGCGCAGCTCAAATCTGAGGGCAATAACCTGCGTACTGTCCTGCGCGAGAAGGAGGAACAGCAGCGTCGCCTTGACAAGGAACTTGACAAAATAATAGCCGAAGAACAGGCAAGGATAGAACGCCAGCGCAAAGAAGCTGAACGGAAGGAGCAGGAACGCAAGCGCAAAGAGGCGGAAGCAAAAAAGANAACCACCGCGCAGACCCCTGCGCCAAAGCCTGCTGAGACTCCGGCGAAAACATCAGAATCGGCAAAACCGGCAGCCCCATCAACATCGGTTGCTGCCGCTGACCGCGCACTCACAGGCTCATTTGAAAGCAACCAGGGCAAACTGCTTTTCCCTGTTGCCGGCAAATACCGCATTGTCAGAGGTTTCGGACGGCAGAAGCATCCACAGCTCGCCCATGTCGAAACAGACAATTCCGGAATAGACATCGAGGCTATATCATCCAAGCAAGCAAGGGCGGTTTTTGACGGCACAGTGTCTGCAACATTCAAGCAACCGGGATATGGCACAATCGTTATGATTCGCCACGGCAACTACCTTACCATTTATGCCAACCTTGATGCTATAAGTGTAAAAAACGGAGATAAAGTGCGTGCAGGGCAAACACTCGGCACAATAATTACTGATCCTGACGAGGAGAACCGGGCAATCCTACACTTCGAGCTGCGCAAAGAGCGCACAAAGCTCAATCCCATGCTCTGGGTCCGATAAAAAATTNCATNNTTAACTTTTATTAGTGTCGNTGTGCAACCGTAACGGTACACACCGGCACTAACTTTGTTTCCGTAATTATTCACTTAAAAATCATTCTAATTATGAAGAACTTCACATTCAGCCTAAAATGGCATAAAATCCTTCAGTCGTATCCGACAGAAATTCGCCGCGAGGTGCTTGATGCCGTCATCGAATATGCTGCTACCGGCAATATTATTGAAATGCAGCCGCTCTCAAAGATGGCATTTGACTTTATAAGATACGAGATTGACGAGAAGGCTCGGGCTCGCGAAACGCGTGCGGCAAAAAAAGCCGCCGCGCAGCAAGCCGCAGAATGCCATGATGTTGAAGAGTCCAAAACAATAGATGAGCAACGGAGCGAACCGCAACGTCCGGTGCCTCAGCATGAAAAACAGCTGTTCCCGGTCATTGACTCCGTACCGGTAAAAATAAAAGGAGGGAAACTTAAAATCGTAAAAACAAAAAAACCTGCGGCTGTGCGGGCACCGCACGGCATAGCATAGGCATGCAAAAAAATCCGCTCCGCTGCAGACCTTTTCGTTTTCTTTGACTACTTTTGCATTATATTAAACCAAAAGTCACAGCTATGCTTACTCAGATTATCAACGCTAAGATTCTCACTCCGTCCGGTTGGCTCAAGGATGGTTCGGTACTTATGCGCGATGACAAGATTCTTGAAGTCACAAACTGCGATCTCGCAGTTATCGGAGCCGAACTTTTTGATGCCAAAGGCATGTACGTTGTGCCTGGCGGCGTTGAAATCCATTGCCACGGCGGTGGCGGCAGAGATTTCATGGAAGGCACCGAAGATGCATTCCGTACCGCTATCCAGACCCACATGAAGCATGGCACAACAAGCATATTCCCTACCCTTTCGAGCTCATCGGTTGACATGATAAACCGTGCCGCTGAAACCTGCACTAAACTCATGGCAGAACCTGGCAGCCCGGTGCTCGGTCTTCACCTCGAAGGGCACTACCTGAACCAGAAAATGGCAGGCGGACAGATTCCAGAATACATCAAGGATCCCGATCCGAAAGAATACATTCCTATTGTTGAAACATGGGATTGCATCAAGCGTTGGGATGCTGCTCCCGAGCTCCCCGGAGCTATGCAGTTCGGCAAATACATAAGTGGCAAAGGGCTCCTTGCATCCGTAGCTCATACCCAGGCTGAATTTGAGGACATCAAGTCGGCATGGGACAACGGGTACACCCACGCTACCCACTTCTACAACGCCATGCCCGGTTTCCACAAGCGCCGCGAGTATAAGTATGAAGGTACTGTAGAGAGCATTTATCTTATCGATGACATGACCGTGGAGGTTGTTGCTGACGGCATCCATGTTCCCGCAACCATCCTTAGGCTCGTATATAAAATCAAAGGTGTTGAACGCGCTTGCGTAATCACTGACGCGCTTGCATGCGCTTGCGCCGAGGAATCCGGAGCATTCGACCCGCGTGTCATAATCGAGGATGGTGTATGCAAACTGTCTGACCGCTCTGCACTCGCCGGTTCTATCGCCACAATGGACCGCCTTATCCGCACCCTCGTCCAGAAAGCTGACATTCCTGTTGAGGACGCTGTGCGCATGGCGNCTGAAACACCTGCGAAAATCATGGGCGTNTACGACCGCAAAGGNTCGCNGTCAAAAGGCAAGGATGCTGACATTCTCATACTTGACCAGGATCTCAACCTGCGTGCTGTGTGGGCGATGGGCAAACTCGTTGAAGGCACCAACACCCTCTGATACAAAAATTACTTTTACGCTTCACTCTAATCCACCCCGACAATGAATCCCGTCAAACCCAAAAAAGCACTCGGTCAACACTTCCTTACCGATTTGGGCATAGCCCGCAGAATCGCGTCTACACTTGACGAATACAAGAACCTGCCAGTAATGGAAGTTGGTCCGGGAATGGGAGTCCTTACCCAATTCTTGCTCGAAGAGGGACATGACGTCAAAGTTGCGGAGGTGGACGGAGAAAGCGTGGAATACCTGAATAAGGAGTTCCCGCAGCTTGAAGGACGGATTCTTCACCGCGATTTCCTCACTACCGACCTCGCGGAGATATATCCGGACGGACAAAAATTCTGTGTAATCGGCAACTATCCTTATAATATCTCCTCTCAGATTTTCTTCCATGTCCTCGACTACAAGGACCAGGTGGTGTGCTGCTCCGGAATGTTGCAGCGCGAGGTTGCCGAAAGGCTTGCCGCCTCTCCCGGAGGAAAAGCTCGGGGAATATTAAGTGTGCTGCTCCAGGCATGGTACAATGTTGAATACCTCTTTACAGTTGACGAGAATGTGTTCAATCCTCCGCCAAAAGTAAAAAGCGGAGTCATAAAAATGGTAAGGAACGCGGTAACNGACCTCGGATGCGATGAAAAGCTCTTCAAAACAGTTGTCAAAACATCCTTCGGGCAACGCCGCAAAACTTTGCGCAATTCACTCCGCGGACTTTTCCCGCAGGGCGCGTCATTGCCGGACATACCGCTGATGGCTCTTCGTCCCGAGCAGTTGAGCGTGGAGCAGTTCATTGAACTAACCAATATTATAGCAAGCACAAGACAGCAAGCCTGATGAAGGAATATACACCGGAATACCTCGAAAACATCCGCAGCATTATTGAGCGCGGCGATGAGGAAGCTGCCCGCAATGAGCTTGCCGACCTTCATCCCGCGGATATTGCCGAACTGTATCAGGAGCTTGACCTTGAGCAGGCTGAGTTCCTGTACAAGTTGCTTGACGGCGACATTGCGGCAGATGTGCTCATGGAGCTCGATGAGGATGACCGCCGCAAGCTACTCAGCAACATGCCTGCGGAGGAGATTGCGAAGCAGTTCATCGACCACCTTGACACCGATGACGCAGTAGACATTATCCAGGAACTCGACGAAGAGGACAGGGACAAAATCCTGTCACACATAGATGACGTTGAGCAGGCAGGCGACATCATAGACCTTCTGAAATACGATGAGGACACTGCCGGTGGTCTCATGGGTACTGAGATGATTGTGGTCAACGAAAACTGGAGCATGCCGGAATGCATCAAGCAGATGCGCCTGCAGGCTGAGGACATGAACGAAATTTACAATGTATACATCGTTGACAATGATTACCGCCTCAAAGGAATCCTGCCGCTGAAAACCCTCATTACCCATCCATCCGTGTCAAAAGTCAAGCACGTCATGGAGGAGGATCCGGTTGCTGTGAAAGCAGAAACTCCGGTAGATGAAGTGGCGCTTGAATTTGAGAAATATGACGTGGTGGCAATGCCGGTTATCGACTCCATAGGGCGCCTTGTCGGGCGAATAACTGTCGATGACGTGATGGACCAAGTGCGTGAATCAACCGAGCGTGACTATCAGCTTGCATCAGGTCTCTCCAGCGACGTTGAAACAGACGACAAGCTCTTCACCCAGACAAAAGCACGTCTCCCATGGCTGCTTATCGGTATGCTTGGCGGAATCGGCAACTCGCTTATCCTCGGAAATTTTGAAAGCGGGCTTGCCATGGATCCGATGCTTGCGCTTTTCATCCCGTTGATCGGAGGAACAGGCGGTAATGTCGGCACACAATCATCCGCTATAGTGGTGCAAGGTCTTGCAAATGGCTCGCTGGATATGCGCCACTCCGGGCGGCAACTGCTGAAAGAGCTTGGAGTCGGGCTCATCAACGGATGCATAATCTCACTCCTTGTGTTCCTGTACAACTTCCTGAAACTCGGCACGGGGCATTTCACCACAACCCTGTCGGTTTCCCTGTCGCTATTCTCAGTTGTCATATTCGCGTCAGTATTCGGGACATTCGTGCCTTTGACGCTTGAAAAACTGAAAATCGACCCGGCACTTGCAACAGGACCGTTCATATCAATTACCAATGACATCATCGGCATGGTTATTTACATGGGCATCAGCACCGCACTCCTCTTCCACTTCGCCGGATAAATACAAGCGGCATATTAAATATCACTACCGACACAAAAAATGTGCGTCAATTGATTTTGACGCACCTTTTTTATGCCGTTGTGGCTGGTATCAGAGGTACTTTGCAACCGNCTGNCTTNTCTGTGCAGGATCAGCAACCCGGTCAAGCAGTTCGCCATTTACAATAATATAGGTAGTGGGAAGAAGCTGCACATTGTAGTTTGCAAGTGTCTGCACTCCATCGGCAGGAGAATTGTAAACAGTCACCCATGGGAGATTCTTCGCGCTCTGTTTCCACNNGTACTCATCCTCNTCAAGTGCCACCTGGAAGATTTCAAGTCNTGACTTTGAATAGCGGTCATACANTTTGTTGAGCTCAACATTGTAAGCGGGAGATGCTTCTGCGCCATAAACAGTGAAACTGAGTATTACCACTTTGTTCTCTTCCGCAACCTTGTTGAGGCTGTGCTTTTCTCCTTTGTTATCGTAAAGTTCAATTTCAAACAATGCAACTTCAGGAGCTTCTATTGTTGCAACAGTGCCTGTGGCTGCCCTACGGTTGCTGATAAAAAGGTTACGGAGGTACTTGGTGCGAGGGTCATCCGGGCGATATTGGTCAAATGCGTTTGCCACTGCGCCGATTATACGGTTGTCACCCTTGTTCTCAGGATTGTATAACGCAACTCCGCCGACTTTCTTGTTGATTATATAGTAGGAAACAATTCCTGCGGGGTCGCCGAGCATCATTCCGCCAAGCTCACGTTTCAGCAATGTGTCACCGGGAAGTGCAGCAAGCCCGTTGCGTGCAATAGCTTCGCGCACCCTGCGGTCAACATGCATGAGCATCTCAGCGCTTTCGCTTCCGGTGAGGGTGTACTCGGTGTCAAAAGCAGATGCNTTTGAAAGCACTGTCACNNTTTCAATGCTGTCAATCGGGAAATATAGCGACTTGTCACCGAGGCGCAAGCGGTAAATATCAGGATAACCGGCAGCAACATGGCTGAATTTGAAATCTCCTGCTCCATTGAGCTTTACAGAATCAATCGGAAACCAGCGTCCGTTTGATGAAGCCTCAAGCACCATAGTCTGCCCGTCGGCACCCTCAATCTGTCCGCTGACTTTCCATTCATTGCCTCCGCCGCAGCTTGCCAGTGCTATTAAAGCAGCTGAGCCAAGGCACTTTATAGTCATATTCAATGATTTCATATTAAACATTATATTATTTGGATTTGAGTCCACAAAATTACGATTTTTTTTTATCTTTGCGCGGATATTTACACATTATAATATAAACATGAAAATCTCATCATTTTTTGCTCTCGGAGCATTAGCACTCCTAACCCTGACTGCGGCGGCTCCACGCACAGTCAAAGCACCTGAATTTGAATCAGGAACCATCCGTTTCCGCATTGGGGCTGTACACCTTTCGGATACTGCAACAAGGATTGACGCAGACATATACTCTAAACCGAGATACTGGGTGACTGCCGATACGAATATTTATCTTGCAAGCCGTATTACAGACAATGAATATCCTGTGCGCCGTATCGAAGGCATGCCGCTGAGAGAGCATGTCTATGGCGGCGACTCAGCACATATACGCGCAACATTCGTTTTCGANCCGCTTGCACCATCCGACACAGTCTTTGATTTTCTGGAAAAAGGGGGTGCCTGGAATGTGCGCGGCATAGACCTGAACTATAAGCCTAAAGGAATCAAGACCCATATAAGCGGAACAATAAAAAACAGACCTACTGCAAGCTGGCTCATATTATTGCCTGCCGGCAACGACATGAGNACAANCAAAACCACCTTGATACCTGTGGATAACGGCAGATTTGAATATGACTTGTACACCACCGACACCCTTTCNTATGAGCTTATTATTGGCATAGAGCCGTTGGATGGCAGCTGGCATATCAATAAATTCTTTACAGAGGGAGTGCCTGTGAATCTCGAAATGGACGGCAGCAACAAGTTCAAGCAACTGAATGTTGGTCCACTCACTGAAAGGATGAACCAGTACATTGATAAAATAAACAGGATTTATAAGGAAAGCAGGGTTTATGATGAACGTAACAGCCTTGATGATGCGCTGGAATTTTATGTGCCGAGGATGTATGAATTGCGCACCCTGCTTCAAGAAAAAGAGATATCCAAGGAACGGAGGGATTCCCTCTTTCAAGAATTAATGGCATTACAGGAATCAGGAAATATCCTCACTCCGGCAGGGCAGATTGTAAAGAACCACATGGATTCTGTACAGAATCTGGCAGAACAAGCAAAATATCGTTTCCTTGAAACTGACGGGTCACTTGCCGCGCTAAGCATTATTTATGAAAGCCTTATCTATAACAGCAAAGAATTGCCTGCAAATCTGGAAATCTTCAAAAAAGTTTNTGCCGACAGATACCCGAATCACCCGTACTCAATTNCACTAAGCCAACNGCTTAGCGANNAAAAGCNGNATGTAGGNANACATTTTCCTGATTTCACCGCTCCGGATCTCCAGGGAAATATGCACACTCTTTCTGACCTCATCAAAGGCAAATATGCTATTATCGACCTATGGGCATCGTGGTGTGGCGGATGCCGCAAGCACTCCATGGAGCTGATACCCGTATATGAGAAATGGAAAGACAAAGGATTCACAGTTGTAGGAGTGGCGCGCGAACTCGGTGACACACAAGCTATGAAGAATAGCATCAAACAGGACGGCTACCCGTGGCTCAACCTCGTGGAGCTTAATGACGCCGCAAACATCTGGAAGAAATACCGCGCCGCAAATGCCGGCGGGAAGACTTTACTTGTATCACCTGAAGGCACTGTGATAGCTGTGCAGCCGGAAGCCACAGAAGTTGATGCACTCCTGACCAAACTTATCGGCGACAAATAAAATATAAATAAAAAAATTACTACATTTGCAGAGTGCCCCGGCATAAGTCGGGGCGCTTATGCAATGGAGACAACCTTTCTTTTTGTTATTGAGATGATAGGCACGGTCGCTGCTGCGATAAGCGGCATTCGACTTGCTGCCACCAAGCGCTTTGACTGGTTCGGCGCGTATACAGTAGGACTCGTTACGGCAATCGGCGGCGGAACGCTCCGCGACCTTCTTATAGGCATTCCGGTGTTCTGGATGCAGAGCGGATGGTATGTCGGCATAACAGCATTCTCACTTGTAACAGTAATGGTGTTCCGCAGCTTCCTTGTGAGCCGCGACAAAATCCTTTTTATATTCGACAGTATCGGTCTTGCACTATTCTGCGTGATAGGCATCCAGAAAAGCCTTGCTGCAGGCTACCCGATGTGGGTTGCCACCGTCATGGGCATAATCACCGGTGCATTCGGCGGTGTGCTTCGTGACATACTCATCAATGAAGAGCCGCTTGTTTTCAGAAAAGACATCTATGCAACCGCCTGCTTTGCCGGGGCACTTGTGTGGTGGATAATAAATATATGCGGCGGCAGTCCGTTTGCGCAGCAAATCAGTTGCGCGGCAACAGTGATACTGCTTCGTGTCCTTGCTTTGAAATATAATCTCTCCCTCCCCGTACTCGCAGTAGTGAATATGAAAAAAGAAAACCAGGACAAGCGCTAAACAGCGGCTGCCCCGGGTTTATTCAAAGAGAGAGTACACTATTTATATAACTTAAAACTAAATATTCATTCTTTCTTCCCTGCCTTATTCTGTTCAATCAAAGGGAATATGGTCTTATCAAACCGTTCACGGGAAATAATACGGTAATGGAAATGCACGGAGTCATTAAACCTTCGGCTGTGGTGAGCAATATAATTACCATCCGCGAACTGGGCGGCAAGTTCCAACCTGTCTTTTTCCTCATCAACGAACTGAATCCCCTTGGCTGACATGACGCGTATATTAAACCAACCAACAATGGAAAAATGTACTTCAATTTCATCTTTCAATGATTATATGGATGGTCGGGCAGGTTTAGAATTTATATTCCACTCCGCCCATGATAGTTGTGCCGGGCATCGGGCATCCGTATATGACCTGATAGTGCTTGTTAGTGATATTGTCAACTTTAACTGAGAATGTCACGGGAACTTTTGCCTGAAGAGTGTATGCCGCCCGTAAGTTTAACAGTGTATAGCTTTCCTTGCCTGAGTCAGGCGCGCCGTTGTACATGCTCCAGATGCTGGTTTCATCGACGGTGAAGCTGAAATTGCCGGGAGTATAAGTAAGCTCGGTATTCAATTTGTTTTTAGGCGCATACTGTGTCTCGGCATTGGTGTGGAGATAGCTATAGTTGGAGCTCAAGGTCACTTTTGGCGAAATGCGGTAAGCACCTTCAAGTTCAAAGCCTTTGTTAATGAAACTGCCGGTATTTTCATTTCTTGGGCGTCCGTCAACACGGATAGTCTGAATCATATTGTCACCGTTGATGAAGAACAAAGCTGCACCGAACATAAGGTTGCCATTAAGCAGATGCTGGCGATAGCTGAGTTCGTAATTCAGCATATACTCCGGCTTCAAATCCGGATTTGCCGGCGGATAAAGGTAAAGTTCGCGGATATTTGGCGCGCGGAAGCCTTTGNTGAAAGAAGCNTTGATGCTTGAAGTACGNCTCGGACGCACAATGAACCCAGCCTGAGGCACCCAAACATTGCCGTAAGTTGAACCATGTTGCAACCTTACTCCCGCATTCAGGTTAAGAACATTGTTTATAAGCCCCTGCTGCATCATCACATAGCCGGCTATTTCGTTGACATGGTGGGTGGATTCAGATGAGCGCACGCTCGGATCCTCCTTGCCTGTATTCCAGATGTGACCGCCCCAATGCTGGAAATCAATGCCGGCAGAAAGGGTGTTAGCTTCCCAAAGGTAAAAATTCTCATATGCGGTAACACCCATATTATAATCGGTGGAGTTGAAAAGATAGTTCTTTGGTTCCGTGCCGGGAGTATTGCCGTCATCAAGCTTATGGCGTCCCCAGTTGATATAAGCCTGCACTCCTCCGTCAGCTTTCTCATAGCTATTNTTCAGATAAACNCCGCCTGTGCCACGGAAAATCCTTGTCCACATATTCTCAAGGGGAGCCTGGATAGTTCCGGGATTGCTTGCATAGCTTTGCGTCATGTCAAGCGTTCCGCCATAAGACCAGTTTGAAGAAGCGGCATAATTTATCTGCACAAATTCATTTGCAAGCCAAAAATCGCTGTTGGCGCGGTAGCCGTTGCTCCTGTCAAGCTGACCGGAAAGAGTCATTGAGAGCTTGTCTTTCTTAATGCCTGTTGAGAGCGCGAATTTCTGGGTATTGAATGAACCGAACATTGCGCGTGCCCTGCCTGTCACACCATCCTGCTTCTGACGGTGGGTAACAAGGTTTATAGAGCCGCCCATTGCATTAGAACCATACAGCAGCGATGAAGGACCTTTCACCACCTCTACGCGCTCCACACCGTTCGCCACATAAGTATCCGGAAGCGAATGACCGAACACTCCAGCCCATTGCGGCTGACCGTCAATCATAAACAGCACTTTGTTTCCCTGACCCACGCCNCGGATATTTACAGTGCCCGCNCTTCCGCCTGACACTCCGTAACCGGCAAAACCTCGCTCAGTAACAAACAATCCGGGAACTTTTGATACCATTACAGGCAGAAGNGAGCTTTCACCNGACTGCTCAATCTCCTTAGACGTCACCTGTGTGACATTGAGCGGCAACANATCGGGATTAGTTTTGATAGGNGCTGTAACCACAACCTCTCCTAACTTAACTGTATCACGCAAAGCATCATCCTTTGCAGCCGCAGTAAAAACAAGTCCGACGCCAAACAATGCCGAAACTAAAACAACCCTCGTTTTCATAAATAATTCAGTGAATATATAGTTAATTTTGCCGCAAAAGTAAACCATTTCCTTGATATTGCAAAATATTACACTTAAATTTGCAACAAATACCACTTAACTAAGATATAGGAATGGATAGACACAAAATAAATTTCTTTGACGCATTATCAGAGCACTGGGATGATGATGAAATGCTCGCTACCCCTGAAAAGGTGAAAGAGGTGCTAAGCTACTTCGCCATCGCCCCCGGAATGGATATACTTGACCTTGGAACCGGCACAGGAGTGCTTATCCCATACCTTTCGGAGCTTACCGGAGAAAACGGCAAAATTGCCGCCGTGGATATCTCGGACGGAATGCTTGTCAATGCAATAATTAAATTCGGCAAGCTCCCGAATGTAAAGTTCCACAAAAAAGACTTTGAAGAGGAATCCTTGGATGGGACATACGACCGGATTATATTATATTGCGTCTATCCTCACCTGCATAGACCACAGGAAACCCTGCATCGGCTCATTGACAACAATCTCAAGCCGGGAGGCAGCGTTTTCATAGCTTTCCCCACAGATGAGAAATTCATAAACAATATCCATGGGGAACGAAAAGCCGAGAGCGACCT
>WFLX010241580.1_pt1 | contig 29875 bp, 21 predicted proteins | sample 4967041 | NCBI WGS metagenome assembly WFLX01 (sample SAMN12857096, study PRJNA449069) | gut metagenome | isolation source: stool from male and female vole | host: Microtus ochrogaster | place: USA:Florida | collected 2017
ATGCTTTGCAAAGAGGTCAGGTAATGAAACAAAGAGTTTCTGATACTATAAAGAAAGCAGGGTATAGAGTGACAGAAAAACGAATTCGTAAGATCGTTTATTGGAATCGTTTAGAGCAATCTGAGCATGGAGAACGAGATGTTAGATTATATTTANTACAAAATNAGGTAAGCAAATAAATGACTTATATANAAAATCAAATCNTACNGAATAATGCGATCGAAGCATGGGCAATGGCAGTTAGATATTGTGACTATATTTTAGAGGGAAAGGCAACTCTGGAATATCGTAAACATTTTGTATCTGTGCTTCACAATTCCGTGGAATTATTTGTAAAACAGTTAATGTTAAATAATACAGATTATCGGGTAACACAATTGAAAAAGGGATGCAATCCAGATGGACAGCCAGCAAGAGATTTTTATAATTCCAAAGATTTAAATGCTTATTTCAGCAGTTTAGATGAGCAGACTATGAGAAAATTTTTTTCGATGGAATTTAATAAAATGATTGATATAACAAATGATTTATTTTCAGAATACTATGCCAAAAACGGTGAAACATCTGTAAAAGGAGCTTTATCACTGCTAAACAAGTTGAGGAATAGTGAGATGCATTTTTTTATTGATAAGAATACATTCCTTTTGGAAAAAGAATTTCAACAGCTTCATAATTTTATGATAGAATTTTATAATATTCTTCATTTTTATTCACTATTACCCTTTTGGGGAAGATTTGAGAGACGGGAATGCGCAAAACTACAATTTGACAGACAGACGCTATTTGATTTTACATACAGGAATGCCGTAGAAAATACGGAGTTTGTGAAAAATCTCAAAGAACAATTAGAAGGTGAAATTTTTCCTGCGAGAGTAGGCTGTTCAGCATTTGATATTGCTGATAGCATTGCTGGCGTAATTAATGAGTATCAGGGAAATATGTTTGATGATTTATGGATTTATGTTGAGATGATGCTTGAAAATAATATATTGACCTATCATGATGAGGCAGAGGAATATGAAATAGAAGGGCAANATGNCGTGGAAAAGGGGTGTAANGTATATCGGCAGTTTTATATAATTATTTGATTTCAGAAGGGAAACTTGAAATGCCAGAATTATATATTATTGGAAATGGATTTGATAAAGGACATGAATTAAAGACTTCTAATTGAATTTTAGGAAATATCTTGAAAAGTATGAAGAAGATTTTTTATTCCAAATGGAAAGGATGTATGATTTTGGACCTTTTGAAAGAAAAGATAATAGAAACCGAAAAAATAAGCAACGGCAAAAGTGGAGAGATGATGCGCTGTATCAGTACTTGTGGCGGTCATTTGAGTTTGAATTATCTCATGCAAATGAAGTTGAAATGGAGGAGATGTCACAGTCTGTATTGGAGGTAATGGATTTAGACGGAGGATTAATCGGGATTGAAGATACAATGAATGATTATTGGGAAGAAGAGTATCGTTTTATTGAAATGTTAAATCATTATGTATGGAAATGGGCAAAACAAATTCGTTTGAATAAGGCGTATCCTCGTAAGACATGATTTATAGAAAATACAGAGGATTATTTTTTGACATTCAATTATACAAGTGTTTTGGAAAGAGTGTATCAAATTTCAAGTGACAGGATTTGTCATATACATGGGAGATTGACACCATATTGTAAAGAAAAGCCCGTTCTTGGACATGGAAATGCGGATAAAATTAATGTGTATCGCGAAAAAGCAAAAAGGGCATATGTTGATTTGCCATATTTCCAATCAGTACAGTTATATAGCCCAGATAAAAAAACATGGAATATATACTATTATGATCAAGAAGAGCAAGATGGTATGAAAGAGCAGTTACTATTAATTGGAGTGATGGAAGAAAGTATTTGCATGAAAGATGCAAATGAATTCTGGAATTAAATATAATATTGTAGTCAAGTAAATTTGGGGGATGAGGTTAAAAGACATTGATTCAGAGCAGTCAAAAATCACTGCAAAGCCAGTAAAATACATAGTTCCGGGGATGTTTGAACGGAACACAAAAAAGGGAAAGTTCGCAAAACAGATGAATGCATAGGTGAAGTTTACCTGATTGTATGAANGAAACCCTTGTAAGCGGCGTGGGTACGCTGTTTACATATAGTAAATGTCAAAAGGTACAGTGGATATTGTCTAGTAAATATAGTAAAATAGATATAAACAAAAATCAGNAGTTGATTTTACGCTAATCAGTACAGATAAGAAAGTTATAAAGAATTATTTTTTATTGTCAGAAATAAAACGGCAATTTGATTTAGGGAGAAGGTAAAATGAAACTAGCTGTACTATCAGATATTCATGGAAATTACATAGCTTTTCGGCGCTGCATAGAATATGCGCTTGCCAGAGAAATCACCACATTCATTTTTCTGGGCGATTATTTAGGTGAACTGCCATATCCCCAAAAAACCATGGAATATCTATATGCTTTGCAGCAAAAATATACTTGTTATTTTGTACGGGGAAACAGGGATGAATATATGCTGAATTATCGAAAGGCAGGAGAAAGCGGCTGGGTATACGGTAACTCTGCGTCAGGAGCTCTCTTATATACATACGAGAGATTAACAGGGCAGGATATGGCTTTTTTTGAAGACCTGCCTATAAGGCAGGCGCTTACATTTCCAAAGCTTCCTCCGCTGACCATATGCCACGGTTCCCCCAACCGGGTTAATGAGAGGATGGAGCCGGGAAAGGAAACAGTTGATGAAATTATGCAAAATGACAGCAGTTCCTACATTTTATGCGGTCATACTCATATTCAAAGAGAGATACGCTATGGTGAAAAGGTTACTTGGAATCCCGGCTCTGTGGGTGTTCCGCTGGGTAGCAATGGGAAAACACAATTTATGATTTTGCACGGAACAGACAATAGCTGGCGTCAGGAATTCCTGAGTATTGAGTATGATGCAGAAGCTTTGATTTGGCAACTAACCGCCTCGGGTTTAGATACTTACGCGCCCTATTGGTGTGTTATCACAAAGCATGTATTAAGAGGCGGTAAAATAGATCATGGAATTGTGCTTAGCAAGGCAATGGAGTTATGTACGAAGAAGTATGGTCAATGTAACTGGCCGGAAATACCGGATGAGTGCTGGGCACAGGCTGTTAGAGAACTGCTGCCGGCAGATGATGTTCTTTAAGAGGACAAACAGGCTTGTGGGAATATTAAGAGTTATTTCAGATAAAAATTGCTACATATAACGTGTGGAATTCAGAAAACGGAGTGCCAACCAGATTAAATGATATAATTGAAGAAATATAAAATATACGGGCGGATATCATGTGCCTGCAAGAAGAATGGACGCAAATAAAACAGGATGCTTTATTGGGGAGCTGCGCTGCTCCTATCGCCTCTTTTTCTTGCAGGAATAGCGCTGCCAATTTTACAAATATGAATTCAGAAAGTTCCTTTAGAATAAGCCTTTTGTCATCTTGCCGTCAGCACCCACCCCTCACACCATCTCAGCCACTTATTCACAAACGCAGCCTCCACAGGCTGACCTGACAGCACCGGGTAGAACAGCACAAACAGCAAAAAGGCGGCGAGACCGTAAAGGCTCACACAGATGACAAAGCTGCGGGGAGAAACCAATTTCTTCCATTGCATAAAGCTGTATATAATCATCATTACCACAAAGAATACACTGGGGAAATAGTGGTAAATAAAGGTGATACGGGTTACAAAAAACCAAGGCAGATATTGAGCCAGATAACCAACGGTTAAGAAGACGGCGTATCTGTCTTTTTTTGCTATGGAAAGATAAAGCACATACAAAAAAGCAGGAATGCCAATCCACCATACCAGAGGATTCCCGAAAGCACTGATGCCTTCCCTTACGGTGTCGCTTACAATTCCGGAGAAGTACCAGATAGGGCGAACCATGGTAGGCCACTCATAAAAAGTAGAGGAGTAGGCATGAGTTGCCTCTAAGCCGCTGTGATAGTGGAACATCTGGCTTTGATTTGCCAGAGCGCGGGTGAGAAGCCCGCCTTCTGTGCCGTCCTGAAAGGGCAGGTAGGACAAAAGATAAATCATGGCAGGTATGCAGCCGAAAAATCCTACGCAGAAAAGAATCGTCTTTTTCACATGTGGGATAAAGCATTTTATAATGTGGGCATGAGAAATGCCGTTGGTACTTCCCTTTGGAGTGGAGAGGGCATAGCGGTATTCCCGCATACGTCTGTAAAGGATGGCAAAGAAAATCACGGCAAGCCCCATGCCTGCATACATCCCCGTCCACTTGCAGGCAATGCCAAGCCCCATGCAGATACCGCTTGCACCTAAGGGAATAAATGTCTTATAAAGAGGAGTATCAAAAAAGCTCAGTCTGCTATACTCATACATGAAATAATACATGAGGATCACAAAAAATGTGACAAATACATCAATGGTGGCAATTCTCGTCTGGGTGAAATGCATAAAATCAAAGGCAAAGAGTGTGCAGGCAAGTGCGGCGGCGGGCGTACTTTTTGTAAAGCGTCTGCCGAACAGATAGGCTATGGGTACCATGGCAATTCCGAAAAGAGTACCCACAATACGCCAGCCAAAGGGAGTCATGCCAAAGAAAGCAATGCCAACGGAAATCAATATTTTTCCCAGAGGCGGGTGTGTATTTTCATAGCTGTAAAGCCCATGTAAATATTCATAGGCAGTGCGGGCGTGATAAATTTCATCAAAATACATGCTGTCGCGGAAGGTACTGCGGACAGGGTGAAGCAAGACTTCGTCAAAGAGCGTAGGGTAATCAACGGAATTAACCGGCACAATAATATTGCCCTGAGCATCCGAAAAGGTAAGCTCTAACAGGGAAGCGTTGACGCTAAGCAGAGTAAGCCTAAGGTATCGGGAGGTATTCTCAAGAGAAATGTCTTCCCATGTAAATACATCATCAAGAGTGACCTCGCCCGGATAACTCCAAGCTTCCTCATAAAGTGTTTTGTATTCCACGGCAAAACGGCGCTCATCGGAGGGGGCGATATAATAGGAGAGGGAAGCAGGAACTGCATTTTCTCCAAAATCCAGAACAATATGCTCACCCTGACTTATTTCAAAGGAGGTTTGGGGAGCTTGAATATTACCCAAATCATAAAGGGCAAAACAGCTGTATAGTATGGTAATTGCCGAAAGAAGAAACCAATCTGCCCTGTGGAGAGTGATTTTTTTCTCAGAGGGTAAAATAGGATTCGGTAAGCTTCGGCGTTTTGACGTTACAGCACCTTGGGAAGCAGAGCGTCTCTGCCTGTGGGAAGTACACGTAATAAGATAGTTTTCAGGTATGTTCTTTTTACCGTAACAACGCACGATAAGGGAGTAGAAATAAAGAGTGCAGAGTATCATGCCGGCGGATACCAGCAGGATGACAGGCGCTTTGCGGTCGTAATTTTGCGGGTCATAGAAGAACATCACATGTGCCGTGTTGTAAAAATGCAGCACTGAATAAATACCGTAACACAAATAAAGAGGTTTGAGCTGTTTATAGACAAAGGCGAATAGCAACAGGATTAAGCCGGGGTACATATACCGCTCATGCATACGCACGGAAAAAACAAACATTGTCAGGATGACAAAGGCTCCCAAAAGAAAGTATTTTGTGTTATCATCTTTGCAGCGAAGACCGATAACAAAGGTGAACAGTACAATTAACAAAATAACAATCATGCCCCATGTCCTGTAACTGAAAAAGAGGAAAGTATTCTCCTGACTAATCCAGTTTAACCCAAGGAAGCCCCAGAAATTATAGGCATTCACAGACGTATAGGGGTAGGAATCAAGAGTTTGGACGTACTGGGAAAAAACCTTATCAAGCCCGAAAGGCAGGCAAAGGACAAGCATACTTAAAAGTACACAGGCGCCATGCAGGAGATTTAAAAGCAGCTTTCGCAAAGAAAAATCCTTTAGAAATATATTATCCAGAATACCCACAAGCAAAACAGGGGTGAACACCAGCATCTGGGGCTTTAGCAGCACGCCCAGACCGAAAGCAATGTAAGCGCGCAGCATATGGGAATGTGTCAGGCAAAGACACATAAGGACAAGGGCAAGAGTAAACACAGAGTCAACCTGCCCCCAGACGGCGGAATTTAAAATGACGGCAGGATTGAACAGGTATATAAAGGTGAGAAAAAGTGCCGGAATTTCGGAAATTTTTCCGCGGGCGGTTCTGTAGAGCAGATAACCGCAGGCAATGTCGCAAAGCACGGCGGGCAGCTTTAGCAGGAGCAGATGGAGTTCCGACAGATAGGGAATTTGAAGCAGGGAGCAGACAGCCCCGATTACATATAAAATATACATATATCCGGGAGGATAATCGGTAAAGACGTCCGGGCTGTAAAACTGTGCCGGACCTGCCTGAAAAATTCTGTCGGCCCATGCGGCAAAGCATGAAATATCCGTGTCAAAGCCGTGATAAAAATAAGCGAAAAGCAGACGCAAAAGAAGCGCCGTTCCCAACAAAGCGGCCAGAAAAATATGGTATGGATTGGTATGCCTCACAGATATGGCGTTGCTCAAAGAGGAGGCGGCATGGCAGCATATGCGGCGATAGCACAGTAAAAACAGCAAGATTGCATAAACAGCGAATAAATGTATTGACAGCATGGGTAAGCCTCCTGAGAATATATGATAAGAGAATTATAGCAAAAGTCAGCCATTTCGGGAAGTACTGTTTGCTTCGTCTTTTATTTGTGCTATACTAAAAATAATTGTAAGTATTCGGTAATAATGTGGTTTTGCGTAAGAAAAGGAGAAAACGATGGGTGGATTTGTGACCTTTGAGAATGTAAAAAAAATATATAAGACGGGAGAGGTTGAGATCCCGGCGCTGCACGATGTGAACTTTGAGATTGGGCAGGGGGAGTTTTGCGTGATTGTAGGAGCCTCAGGCGCGGGAAAGACGACCATACTGAATATTTTGGGAGGTATGGATTGTCTGACGGAGGGGCATGTGTATCTGGACGGACAGGAAATCTCCAAATACAACAAAAAGCAGCTCACGGCGTATCGCCGTTTTGATGTGGGCTTTGTGTTTCAGTTCTATAATCTTGTGCAGAATCTGACGGCTTTGGAAAATGTGGAGCTTGCGGCGCAGATATGTAAGGACCCTTTAGATGCGGCGGAGGTTTTGGATGAGGTGGGGCTTTCGGAGAGGAAAAATAATTTTCCGGCGCAACTTTCCGGCGGAGAACAGCAGCGCGTTGCCATAGCGAGAGCCTTGGCAAAGAATCCTAAGCTGTTACTCTGCGACGAGCCTACGGGGGCATTGGATTATAATACGGGAAAGTCTGTGTTACAGCTTTTGCAGGATACCTGCCGGAAGAAGGGCAAGACAGTGATAGTGATCACCCATAATCAGGCGCTCACTGCTATGGCGGACAGGGTGATTACCGTAAAAAGCGGAACGGTAGTGAGCATGGTGAAGAACGAGGATATTGCGGACATTGGGGATATTGAGTGGTAGCCGCTGCCTGTGATTTGTAACTTGCAGTTTGTAACAGGAAAGGATTTAGCAGAATTATGAAATTGTCTTCTATCAGAAAATCTACATTTCGGGAAATTGCGGGGAGCTTTGGGCGTTTTGCGGCAATTTTGGCTATTGTGGCGCTGGGAGTGGGGCTGTTTGCGGGACTTACGGTGACGAAGACGGCAATGGTAAGGACCACGGAGCAGTATTTTGTGGAAAACAGCTTTTATGATTACAGGCTTTTGTCCACCATGGGATTTGAGCAGGAGGACGTGGATTTCCTGAAAAACAATGGGGATGTGCAGGCGGTGGAGGGGGCGCTTTCCTTTGATATTCTTTACCGGGATGAGAAAGGGAACGAGGGCGTTATAAAGGCACACAGCCTTACGGAACATGTCAATACTGTAGGACTGGTAAAAGGACGTATGCCTGAAAACCCTGCGGAGTGCGTGATAGATGTGAATATGTTTGCCGACCCTCCCGTCGGCGGGAAGCTTAAGCTTTCGGAGAGCAATGCTTCGGAGGATTTGGAGCATTTTGCTTACGGGGAGTACACGATTGTGGGAGTGGTACAATCGCCCCTGTACATTCAGTTTGAACGGGGGAATACCTCACTTGGCACGGGTAAAATAGACGGCTTTGTGTATCTGCTTCGCGAGGGCTTTGCGGAGGAATATTATACGGAAGTTTATGTGAAATTTACGGAAAATTTCCCTCTCTACAGTGATGAGTATGAAACCTTTATGGAGCGTAAGGAAGGGGAATGGGTGACGCTTACAAAGGAGGCGGCAGACGGAAGATATCATAGAATTCTTGGAGACGCAAAACAGGAGCTTGCAGATGCCGAGAAAGAGCTGGAGGACAAAAGACTGGAGGGTGAAGAGGAGCTTGCCGCTGCAAGGGCAGAGCTTGCGGAGGCAAAGGAAAAATTGGATGATGGCGGAATGGAGCTTACAGATGCGAAGCAGGAGCTTGCGGAGGCAAAAGAGCTTATAGCCGAGAAGGAGGCGGAGCTTGCCGATGCGAGACAGACCATTGCGGATAAGGAAGCAGAGCTTTCAGATGCCGGGAAAGAGGTTGTGGACGGCTGGGCGGAGTGGAACGGCAGTAAACAGGCATTAGAGGACTCTAAGAGTATTTTGGAAAGCTCCGAGGCGCAGCTTAGCGGGCAAAAGGAGGAGCTTGCCAAACAGGAAGCGGCATTTTTTGCGGCAGCGGAATTTATGACGGAGCAGGAGGCGGCATTCTATAAGGAGACAATAGAGCAGGGAAAGCTTACCATTGCGGCTTATGAGAAAGAGCTTGCCGCCGCAAGAGGTCAGATTGAACAGGGTGAGACGGCACTCAATAGTGCATATATGGAGCTTTCAGATGCGGAAAACCAGATTGCGGAAGGGAAAACGGCATTAGAGCAGGCAAGGACAGAGCTTGCGGACGGAGAAGCGCAGCTTGTCAAAGCAAAAAGGGAGCTTGCGGACGGAGAGGAGACCTTAAGGGAGAAGGAAGCGGAGTACAGTGACGGTTTGCGGGAGTATGAAGAAGGACTGTCGGACTATGAGGAGGGAGAAAAGGAATTTGCCGACAAAATTGTCGAAGCGGAGGAGAAAATTGCGGACGCAAGGAAGGAGCTTTTAGAGGTAGAAAGCCCCGATACCTATGTGCTTGGCAGGAATACTAATGTAGGTTATGTATGCTTTGAAAATGATTCTACAATAGTGGAGGGAATAGCAAATGTCTTTCCAGTATTTTTCTTTTTGGTAGCGGCATTGGTTTGCATTACTACCATGAATCGCATGGTGGAGGAACAGAGAACGCAGATTGGCGTACTGAAGGCGCTTGGCTATGGCGAAGGGCTGATTATGTTTAAGTATATGTTTTATTCCGGATTTGCGGCATTTACCGGCTCGCTCATAGGCTTTCTGGGAGGAACAAGACTGTTCCCGTGGGTGATATGGACGGTGTACGGCATGATGTATCGGGTGGATAACATTATTTATGTGTTTGACTGGAAGCTTGCCCTGATTTCATTGGCGGTGGCGTTGCTTTGTTCCGTGGGTACTACATGGCTTTCCTGCCGTATGGAGCTTTCGCAGGTGGCGGCGCAGCTGATGCGCCCTAAAGCGCCCAAGGCAGGTAAGAGAGTGTTTTTGGAATATCTTCCCTTTATCTGGAAGCGGTTGGGGTTCCTTAGAAAGGTATCCGTGCGCAATATTGTCCGCTATAAGAAGCGGTTGGTCATGATGGTAATGGGAATCAGCGGCTGCACGGCGCTTTTAGTGACAGGATTCGGAATTAAAGACTCTATTGCCAATGTGGCGACCCAGCAGTTTGAGGAAATTCAGATTTATGATATAGCGGCTACCTTTTCGGATCCGATTGACGAGGCTGTGGAAGAAGAATTGAAAGAAGCCGCAGGAGCAGATATGAGTGAATATCTGCTTGCCATGGAAGCGGCTTGGGATATTGTAACGGGAAGCGGGCAAAAGAGTGTGAATCTGGTAGTTTTTGAGAGTGGGGAGGAGATTACCCCTTTCCTGAACCTGCACACCGAGGGAGGGGAAAGGATTGCCTGCCCTATGACAGGGGAGGCGGTTATTTCCCACAAAATTGCGGAACAGATGGGAATTGCAGTGGGAGATGAGCTTACCCTTCGGGATGAAAATATGCAGGTCATGACTATGAAAGTGACAGGGATTCATCAGAATTTTATCTATAATTATGTTTATATAAACAGTGAGACCTATAGGCAGCAGACAGGACAAATACCGGAGTATAAAACCGCATATATTAATTTGACGGAAGGAACTGATGCGCATAAGCTGTCGGCAGAGTTCATGAAGCTTAAGGGTATGGCAAGCGTGAGCGTCAATCAGGATATCATGGAAAGGATGTCCGGTATGATGGATAGCCTGAATCTGATTGTGGTAGTGGTGATTGTGTGCGCTGCCGGTCTTGCCTTTATTGTGCTATATAATCTTACGAATATCAATATCACGGAGCGCATCCGCGAGATTGCAACGATAAAGGTTCTGGGATTTTATAAAAGAGAGACATCTCACTATGTATTCAGGGAAAATCTGGTGCTGACCTTTATGGGGGCATTGGTGGGAATGCCGCTTGGCAAGTGGCTCCATTCCTTTGTGATGAATCAGATTAATCTGGATATCATTGCCTTTGATATTCGTATACTATTTGTAAGCTATCTTTACAGTGCAATATTAACTTTTGTGTTTGCGGCGCTGATCAATCTGTTTATGGGTAGAAAATTGGAAAAAATCAGTATGACGGAATCATTAAAAAGTGTGGATTAGTGTGGCGATATTTTCATAAAATCTTAAGGTGTTTTTTTCTATATGTTGTGTTATAATTACCACGTGATACACAAAAGAGAAGGTTCGCCTGAATTTTAAAGGGCTTAATGGGCGGAAAAATGTCTGGAGAAGAAATGAAAAGAGGTTGAATATGAATTTAAAAAATTTAAAACAAAACTGGAGACGTGCGCTTTCATTATCGTTAGTGGCAGTTATGACACTTTCTCTGGCTGCATGTAAAAAGAAAACGGAGACTAAGGAGGAGCTGCCCGAATTTACCTATGTTCCCCAGCACATAGAGCTTGATGGCAATCAGGGCTATTGGAGGGCAATCATTAAGGGAAATTATCTATATAATATGGTTAGCGACTGGGATGAGATTACGCAGACTTCAAGCCAGAAGATTATGAAATATCCCATTGAGGAAGATAAGCTGGGAGAAGGTATCTCGGTCATAGAATTTAACGGCAACACTAATATTCAAAGCTTTACCTTCGATCAGGATGAGAATTTTTATTTGATAGAGATTAAATATCCTGAACTGGCGGAGGGTGAGGAGCCCGGCGAGGATTATTGGAGCAAAAGGCAGACCTTTCTGAGCAAGTATGATGCACAGAGCCAGCCTGTTTATCAGCAGGATATCTCAGATATGCTCGCAGAGGATGACAATTTCGGATATATTGATACCATGGTGTTGGATGACGAAGGCAGGATTTATGCAACCTCAGGCGAACGCATCAGGCTGTTTGACAAGGACGGCAAAGGTGAAGGAATAGTGGACGGGGATTCCCATTATTTTAGCGGAATAGGTCAGGGTAAGGACGGAAAAGTATATGTAAGCTATTATGACAGTACTGCTGACGGAGGCGGCTATGTCCTTGCGCAGGTAGATTATAACGGTAAGAAGCTTGGGGAGGTTTACAAAAATTTNATAGGCGGAAATAACAGTATCCTGACTCCGGGCATTGAAAAAGATTTTTTGGTTCAGGACGGAACGAACGTATATGAGTATGATTTGGCTACCCAGACTTCCGAGAACCTGTTCAACTNGGTTGANTGTGANATTAACGNGAANTATGTNGAACAAATAGGTGTTANGCGAGGANGGCAGGCTGNTGGTTATGACAAATGACTGGAACACCGGCGGATATGAGATGGCGCTTTTGACGAAGAAAAAGACCTCCGAGGTTCCGGTAAAAGAGATTCTTACAGTGGGGTCTCTATATGATGATTATAGACTGAATCAGTCTGTAGTTGCATTTAACAAGTCCAGTGACAAGTACCGTATTAGAATTAAGACTTATGTTGATTACAATAACTGGTCCGAGGAAAGCCTGAAGGATGCCATTACAAATCTGAATAACGATATTATTTCAGGCACTAACTGTCCGGATATTTTGAATTTATCCTCATTAAATATGAGACAGCTGACGGCAAAGAATGTCCTTGAGGATTTGACGCCCTACCTTGAGAACAGCAGCAAGATAAACAGAGCGGATTACTTGGAGAATGTTCTCGAAAGCTTAACGATAGACGGCACGCTGGTGACAATCCCTTATTCCTTCAGCTTACGGACGGTAATGGGCAAGACGTCGGAGGTAGGCGATAAGATGGGATGGACATTGGAGGAAATGATAGCCTTCTGTGAGGAGCATCCCGGTTCAATGCTGTTTAATTATGCGGATAAGTCTTCCATTTTGAGCTATTGCCTAAACTATAACGAAGCTGCGTTTATTAACTGGGAGACAGGAGAGTGCAAATTTGATTCTCCTGAGTTTAAGCAGCTGTTGGAATTTGTCAATAAATTCCCGGATGAATTTGATTGGGAGGCAGATAACAGATCTACGCCGGAGAAGCTGGCGTCAGGCGATGTGCTTTTGAATAGGTCATACATTAACAGCTATGAGGATTTTCAGTATGAAATAGCACAGTTTAACGGAGAAACGGTAACCTGTATTGGTTTTCCTGATGTGAGCGGAGGAAGCGGATGTCAGATGAACGTACAGGAAACTTACGGCATTTCTGCTAGATCCGAGTACAAGGATGCGGCATGGGCATTTATAGAGAGTGTGCTTACTAAGGAATCGGATTACAGGTTTGGTGACAACTTCTCCACCCGCAGGTCCGAGCTTGCAAAGCAGAGAGAAGAGGCTACTAAGGTTACTTATGTGACAGATGAAAACGGGGAGCCTGTATTGGATGAAGACGGCAATCCCATTGAAGAAGGCGGCAGCAGTTCCGGCAGTATAACAATTTACGGAAACGATGGCGGCGGCTGGTCTTACTCCTATCATAGGACAACCGAGGAGGAAGCCGATATGGTTGATGCGTTGATTGCCGTAGCGGTACCTATAAGCATGGATGATGACAGCAGTCAGATAATAAACATTATTACGGAAGAGGCAGACGGCTATTTTAAAGGGCAGAAATCCGTGGATGATGTGGCTGGCATTATTCAAAGTAGGCTTCAGCTTTATGTGAATGAGAACCGATAGAGGTGATAACTTGAAAACAAAGGAGTTTAAAAAGCATAAAAAGTCAACTAAACGATTGCGCAAATTGAAAATAAGCTCGGGGCTTTACATAGCCCCAAGCTTAATTGGTGTACTTTTGTTTTTCATATTGCCGTTTATTGTGGTTATTTATTATTCCCTGCTTGATAATCCGATTAGTGCCAATTTTGTGTTTTTGGATAATTTTAAGAATGTAATTAACAATGTAGCGTTTAGGACCGCGGTGAGGAATACCTTTACCTTCTCGGTGGCGGCGGTACCCCTTGGAGTGGTGCTATCCCTGCTTTTAGCGATTGTACTGGAAGCCAAGCTGCCTTTCCGCAGTCAGTTTAGAACCTTTTTCTTAAGTCCTATGATGGTGCCGGTTGCGTCCATCGTGTTAATCTGGCAGGTGCTGTTTCATTATAACGGTGCGGTCAATGATGTGCTAATGGCGTTTGGCGGTTCCAAGATTGACTGGATGAAATCGGAGTATTCCATTATTGTAATCGTAATATTGTTCCTATGGAAAAANCTGGGATATAATATTGNTACTTTTTATGGCAGCGCTNGNCAGTANNCCTAAGGATATATTGGAGGTNGCNAANCTGGAGANCGCAACTCCCCTGCAGACCTNTTTCTATNTTAAAATTCGCTATTTGTCCTCCNCAATATTGTTTGTAACGATTATGTCTCTGATCAGCTCCTTTAAAATATTTAGGGAGATTTACCTGCTGACAACGGATTATNNTTTTGATTCTNTANATATGTTGNAGCATTTTATGAATAATAAGTTTAAGAATCTGGATTATCAGACGCTGTCAGCGGCGGCGATATTGATGTCGCTTGTGATGATAGTGATCATAGGCACCTTATTTATTGTTGAAAATAGATTCGGAAAGGATGTGGAAGGTTGATGAAGAAGAAAGACACACCTGTACGAAGCGTAGAGAGACGGGATAAGGTGAAGGCGGCTGCGAAGCGCAGAAAAGCGTGGAGCGTGACAAAGATTACTATTGCTACAATAGTGGCGGCGGCATTTGCAATCCTTTTCCTAATGCCCATTGTGCTGACGATTACCAACTCCTTTATGTCCAGTTCGGAGATTTCGGCAAACTACGGTTCAGTGTTTGCCACCAATTCAAGTGGCGGTAAGGTTTACATATCAGAAAAGGTAAATTTAAAATTTATACCGGATATTGTATCCTTTAGCCAGTATATTACGGTGTTGTTTAAAAGTCCGGAGTATCTGTTGAAGTTTTGGAATTCCGTGATTCTGGTAGGACCAATTGTTGTATTTCAGCTGATTGTTGCGTCTCTTGCCTCTTATGGCTTCGCAAGGTATAACGGAAAGCTCAGGCAGATTATCTTTTTTGCCTATATTATACTTATGTTGATGCCTTATCAGGTTACTCTGGTACCCAACTACTTGGTCAGCGATTGGCTGAATATTCTGGACAGCTATTGGGCAATCTGGCTGCCGGGTATTTTCTCACCCTTTGCGGTATTCCTGTTGACAAAGTTTATGAAACGAATACCCGTATCGGTGATTGAAGCGGCCCAGATTGACGGAGCAGGGGAATGGCAGATTTACAGGCGGATTTGTATGCCGTTATGTAAGGGAGCTCTTTGTTCAGCAGCAATATTGGTATTTATCGATTATTGGAATATGGTTGAACAGCCGTTAATATTATTATCAGATGCGGAGACACATCCCCTGTCCGTATTTTTAAGTAAGATTAATTCGGGAGAGGTCGGTCTTGCCTTTGCGGTGGCGACTATATACATGGTTCCCAGTTTGCTGGTATTTTTATACGGAGAAGAGTATTTGGTGGACGGTATTACCTATCAGGGTGGTATTAAAGGATAGAGGAGAGGACGAGATATGAACGAAAAGAAAACCAAGAGACGGGAATGGGTTAAGACAGCGGCAATTGTATTTTTGACGGTGTTACTGCTGCTTACCTTTTTCTCCCAGACAATCATGAATTATTCCCTGCCTGAGGTGGCGGCGCAGTATGTACAGAGCGGTACGATTACTGCAAAAATCCGCGGAGGCGGTATGATTGAAAGCGGTGACCCTTATAATATTATGGTGAAGGAGACCAGAAAGGTTTCCAGTGTGGCAGTCCGTGTGGGCGACGAGGTGCAGAAGGGCGATGTGCTTTTATATCTTGCCGCGGAGGAAAGTACGGAGCTTGAGGCGGCTAAGCAGGTGCTGGAGGATGCAAGGGAGGCATATGATTTGGCTCTTTTGTCTGCGGACATCAATGCGGGTGTGATTCAGGAAGCACAGGGCAATGTTTCTACAAGCAACTATCGTCAGCAGATTACGGCGGCGCAGAATGAAGTTGACGCAGCGCAGAAGAAGGTAGACGATTGGCAGAAGCAGTATGATGCCTTTGACCTTCAGCTCTCCATTACTCCCGACAATACTGCCGATGTAACCGCGGAGACCAAGGCGTATAATGAGGCGAAGACAGCTAAAGAAAATGCTGATTTTGCCTTGTCGGAGGCAAAGAACAAGCTTACAGCTATTGAGTCGCAGCTTAAGTATGAACAGAGCGTCAGCAATAATGCTGCTATTAGTAGTCTGGAAGCTCAGAAAAAAGAAGCGGAGAAGGTCGTTCTCAGTGCACAGACAACAGTAAATAATGCACAGCTTGCCTTTGAGAAGGCAGAGACCGCTCTGGAGAACAAAAAGGCCAGCGGTGATACCAGCGGAACAATACAGAACCTGAGAAACCAGCAGAATATTATTAAGGTAAATCTGGATGCGGCACAGAAGGAGCTGACACAGAAGACGACCAATCTGACCGAGCTGACCGGCAGAATCAATAAGGTCCTCAATTTGGATAGTCTGTATGAAGCGATAGCAAAGGCTCAGGAGGAAGTGACAAAGCTGGAGGAGAAAGCTTTGGGAGCAACCGTGACGGCTGAGATTTCCGGTACGGTAAGCGCAATTAACACTGCGGCAGGAAAGGAGATTTCCGCATTAGACCCGGTGGTAGTATTACAGCCTGAGGGTCAGGGCTATACCATGAGTTTCTCCGTAACTAACGAACAGGCGAAGAGACTTGCCGTAGGCGACAGGGCAGACCTTATTAATGCATGGCGCTATGATAATGTGGAAGTGACGCTGGCAAGTATTAAGCCTGATAAGAATGAACCCAGTCAGAAGAAAGAGCTGACCTTTAATGTGACGGGAAACGTCACCGCAGGACAGACCTTGAATGTGTCAGTCGGACAGAAAAGCGCCAACTATGATTTAATTGTACCCAACAGTGCAATCCGTGAGGACAATAACGGTAAATTTGTTTTGACTGTTGAATCCAAGAGCAGTCCTTTGGGCAATCGTTATATTGCAACCCGCGTGGATGTTGAGGTGCTTGCAAGTGATGATACACAATCGGCAATCAGCGGTGGATTGTATGGTTATGAATTTATTATTACTACTTCAACAAAGCCTGTGGAGGCAGGAAAACAGGTGAGATTGGCAGATAATTAATAGATGCGAGGAATGAGAGGAAGCTGTGAAAAAATTTAATTTTTCCAAGAAACAAATAATACTGTATGCCAGTGCAGTGATATCTTTCCTTATCTTTTTAATTCTGCTTGTAGTGGAGAGACGAATGGGAAGCTCTCAGGACACTCAGCAAATGGCGGAAAGATGGAGTGATAAAGGAAATGTAGCGCAGATTAGCTGCTTTTTCTCTCCGAATGCATACGTGACAGAGGACTCTGTTTTGGAGTTTGAACATGCCTTGGACAGAGTGTTGGTGGAGGCATCCATTACTCTGGAAGCAGAGAATCCCAGCGCCAGATTGTGGGCGGATGCATACAGTGCTGACGGTAAGATTATGCTTTCCAGCGACAAGACAACGCTTACGCTGGATGCTATCGGCATTGGGGGAGATTTCTTCCTGTTCCATCCTTTAAAGCTGGTGAGCGGCGCCTACTTTTCGGGAAATGACCTGATGCAGGATTATTGTGTGATTGATGAGGATACTGCATGGCAGCTGTTCGGTTCCAATGACGTGGCAGGTATGATAGTTTATATTAGCGGATATCCTCATATGATTACGGGTGTGGTGGAGAGACCGGAGGGCAGACTGGAGGAAGCAGCAGGGCTTGATAGTTCTGTGGTATATGTATCCTATCAGACATTGCAGCAGTATGGACAATCAAACGGGCTGAATCATTATGAGATAATAATGCCCAATCCTGTGAGTGATTTTGCCAGACAAAAGGTGCAGGAAAATTTTGGGGTAGATGAGAAAGAAATAGAAATTGTAGAAAACAGCTCAAGATATTCATTGCTTTCGAGCCTTAAGATATTGTTGGAGTTCGGTACGCGTTCCATGAATGGCAAGGCTATTATTTATCCTTATTGGGAGAATATTGCCAGAGGATACGAGGACATGGTTGCAGCGGTTACGTTGTTTATGCTTTTGTTTCTATTATATCCTATTATAGTGCTTGTAGTTGTGTTTATAAAATGGTGGAGACATAAGGGATGGACGTTTAAGGATGTCTGGATGAAAGTAAAAGATAAAATAGAGCGTTTTGCGGAAAAGAAACGTATTGCGCGCAAGAAGAAATCAGGAAAGAACCTTGAAGAGGGAGAGTGGATGGAGTGGCTATGAAAAAGAAATGGATGAAAAAGGCAGTTAGCATAGGTCTTGTGTTGTCTATGGCTATAGGGCTTACTGCCTGCAACAAGAAAGATGAAAATGCCGGTAAAGAAAATGCCGGATTGGCAAAACAATATGTGTTTGCCCAGACGGATATTGATTTGTCCTCCTTGGGAAACGAGGATAATTTTAGTATTCGCAATATGCAGAAGATAGGCGATAAGATTTATTTACTGGCTAATGCTTATATCTATACGGAATACGGTTCCCAGACAAGCTTGAAGCTTATGTCCATGAAGGAGGACGGCAGTGAGGTAAAGACTATTGATTTGTTGCTGCCTGGTGCGGAGTCTCCCGAAGAACCGGATACACAGGAAGGCGGTTCGGCAGAGGATGTGTCTGCGCAAGAAGGATCAGAGGATATGGGGGAGACAGAGGATTCGTTGGATGAGATAGACAACGAAATAAACGAGAAATACCCGTATAATTCTACGCGTTCCGAGTGGATTAATTATCAGCAGACAACCATTACAATGGATGGTTTGATATATGTGATCAAGAGACACAGCATTGATGACTGGTCCGATGAAGAAAATCCGATTTCAGAGGTCAAAAATTCTGTTTGTTGTTGGGATCTTGAAGGGAATTTCAAATGGGAGACTCCCATTGAAGAATTGCAGACAGAGGAGCATTGGTATTATGTTCAAAATCTGATTCCCGCCAAGGACGGCTCTGTAATAATGTTTATCGGCGGCGATGATATCAGTAAGATGGTTGTGGATAAAGAAGGCAGCGTCTCTGAGAGAACGCCTCTTACGGCAAATAGTACGGCATTTGATAATCTTAACATGACACTTATTAAGAATGACGGTAATTTACTGCTTACTTATTACGATAACGATTATATGAATATGTATGCGGCGACCTATGATATTACCACGGATACCGTGAGCGAAGGAGTAATGATGCCGGCTAATTTTGCCTATATGGGTTATAACGCTATGACGGCAGGCGTGGATAGTGATATTGTGTTCACTAACAGTAGCGGCGTTTACAGCTATACAATTGGTGACACAGAGATAAAGCAGGTAATGAGCTATATCAACTCCGATTTGGATATCAATAGTATATATGATATAGTAATGCTGGACGAGAATCATTTTATCGGCTCCTATTATGACAATATTGATTATAAGCAGCAGTGCGGTTTATTTACTAAAGTAAATCCTGAGGATATTCCCGACAAGAAGGTGCTTGTGCTTGGAGGCAACTATATTGGCAGTGAATTGAGAAAGCGTGTGGTTGATTTTAATAAATCAAATGAAGAATATCGTATTACTACCAGAGAATATCAGATGTATGCTACGGCAGAGGACTATATGGCAGGCTATACCCAGCTGAACAATGATATTCTGGCAGGAAATATGCCCGATATTTTGGTGGTGGACAGCTATGGTATGTCTGTGGAAAATTATGTTTCCAAGGGTATACTTGCAGATATCGAAGCTTTAATTGAAAAAGACGAAGAACTATCCCAAAAGGAATTTTTGACAAATGTTTTTGATGCCTATAAAGTGAACGGCAAGCTTTATCAGGTGATACCGTCCTTCTATGTGCAGACGCTGATGGCAAAGAAATCAATCGTAGGTGATAGAACCAGCTGGACGATGAAGGATTTTGAGGAGGTAATGGCTACCATGCCGGAGGATGCCATGGCATTTGGTCAGACGACTAAGGCCGGCTTTATTTGGAATATGCTGGAATTCTGTGGCAATGATTTTGTGGATGTAGCAAGCGGAAAATGTAATTTTGATTCCCAGCAGTTTGTAGATATGCTGGAATATGCAAATACTCTTCCTCAGGAGATGAGTGAGGATTATTACGGCGACGAAGACTGGTGGATGAAATATCAGTCGCAGTATCGTGAAAACAGAACCCTGTTAATGTTTTCATATATCAGCAGCTTTACCGAGTTAAATAATTCAATTAACGGTTATTTCGGTGAGGATGTTAGCTGTATTGGTTTCCCTACGGACAATGGAATGGGTTCCTTTGTGGGAGCAAATGATATTTATGTGCTTTCTGCAAAATCCAAAAATCTGGATGGCGCGTGGGAGTTTATCCGCTATTATCTGACCGATGAATATCAGAAGGCCCTGCGGTGGGGGCTTCCAGTTTCCAAGGATGCATTTATGGAGAGATCCAAGGAAGCCTTGGAGAAGGATTACTATATAGATGAAAATGGTAATAAGGTTGAAACGGAAGAATATTTTTGGATCAATGAGGAATCCATTGAAATAGCGCCGTTGACCCAGAAGCAGTTAGATGAGATAGTGACTTTTGTTCAGTCTGTAACAAAGCGTCAGTATTACAATCAGGATGTTCAGAACATTATTTCAGAGGAGGCAGAAGCTTTCTTTACAGGGCAGAAGAGCGCTAAGGATGTTGCGACTGTTATCCAGAGCCGTGTACAGCTATATGTGAATGAGAATCGATAAGCAGCAGGCATAGGCTTGTCGCAGAAACAGTGTTTCGGATGTTATGGCATAAAATGTGAAATAAATCATAAAACAAAGCGGTTATGACAGTGTCAGATAAGCTGTCGTAACCGTTTTTGGTTCTGGGTACAATAGTCATTTGATTCATTGCCTGCAGGCTCAAGTCAGTCTAAGGCTATAGGAATGCCCTGCTTTAACAGATGTTGTTCTAATGTAAGCTCCTGCTCATGATTTCTAAGCCACGCCTTGTACTGTCTGTATTCGGGCATAATCCTTTCCACCATGTTCCAAAAATCCTTGGAGTGGTTCATATGGGTAAGGTGGCATAGCTCATGGACCACCACATAGTCCAACACTCCGGGAGGGGCAAAAATAAGGCGATAATTAAAGGAGAGAGTTCCTCGGGAGGAGCAGCTTCCCCAACGGCTTTTTTGATCGCGTATGGTGATTTTGGTATAGTTTCCGCCGGTGAGTGTGTGGTAATAGGCGACGCGATTGGTAAATATATCTCTCGCCATATTTCGGTATCGTTTTTCCAGTATTGTAAGCCGCTTTTGTTCAGCGGGGGTCAGGTAGTGTGTCATGTGGGTTTGCCTTTCTGTATTATAAAAGTGTTCTTTCAGCAATTAGTAATGGTGGGGTGTCGGAACGTCGAAAAACCGGTTTTTTGATGCAGAGTTCCGGCTATGCATTTTCTCATAGTGCCGTATTGTTTTTGGCAGTTGTCGGGTCGCGCTTAAGGGGCTTCCATGCCCCGTAAGCGCTGACACAGCCTTCCATGGCTGTGTCACCCTGAGTTGTGGAGGCACTGTGTGAAAATACAGCCAGACTCCACAATGCATAAAAAAACTGGCGCCCCGACGCTCACCATAATCGAATAGCATGATAGTTATTATTAACTCCCTTATCTTACACTTTTTTAGTTGAAAAGTAAATGTTGGGATAGTAAAATGAATAGCAGTTCAGTCATGCGGAAATGGTTGTCAGTTTGACCGTGGGAGCTTGCTTGCTAAGGGAAAATTGTACAATCATTTTCATAGGGCAGACGCCCGACATGAAAAAGTGACTGCAAAACACTGGAACAATTAAGAAAGTGTACATTCTGCCAACTTATGAATGGTGGCTGTACTGCTACTGTAGTGTAATAAAGATTAGAAATGAGGGCTGAAATGAAGGGTAAATGTATTGTAATCGGAGCGGGAGATTTGACGGTGGGAGAGATTGCCGTGGAAGAAGAGGATTTTGTAATTGCCGTGGACGGCGGATTGAGCTATTGTAATCTGTTGAAAGTGGAGCCGGATTTTATTATCGGTGATTTTGACTCGATAAGTGAGGGAGAGCTGGAGGCAATTCGCAGATTGCAGGAGGAGATTCCGGACAGAATCAGGCAGCTGAAACCGGAGAAGGATGATACGGACATGCTTTCCGCGCTGAAATACGGCTTGGATGCAGGATGCACGGATTTTCGCATTTATGGGGGAATGGGCGGGCGCTTTGACCATGCCTTTGCGAATGTACAGTGCCTGCTGTACCTGAAAAACCACGGCGCTGTGGGGTATCTTTGTGACGGCACAGGCATGACCTTTGTCCTGCAAAATGAGGCAGTGCATTTCAAAAAGGATTTGGAAGGGTATCTTTCGCTGTTTACTTTGGGGAAAGAGGCGAGGGGAGTGAATATTGAGGGAATGAAATATCCCTTGAAAAATTACACTATGAGTAATGACTTCCCTATTGGAATCAGCAATGAATTTATCGGGGAGGAAGCTATGATCAGCGTGGAGGATGGTGAATTGGTCTGCATTGTGCAATATGTATTAGAGGGGTGAACCTGCAGTCAATTTATCAACCTCGATTATCACAAAGTAGCTTGCGTTCAATTCCCGAATTTTTTCAGTGATGGCGTCAGTCAGATCCTCGTCCGTCATTTTAAAAGAATAGGGTACCGCTACATCAAAAATAATGTTGGTGTGAGTGGGCCCTTTTACAATGCGGAAATCATGCATGGTAATGGAGAAATCAATGTCCATGATAAGGGAGAGTATCTGTTCCTTTAACTGCATGGTTTCCTCATCGCCAACGCAGACAGGATCCATGTGAATGACTGCGCTGCAGTGCAGGGTGTCGCGGAGCTTGTGTTCGACCAAATCAATTCTGTCATGCATGGCAAGCACATCGTCATCTGCGGGAACCTCCGCATGGAGAGAGATTAACACTCTGCCCGGCCCGTAGTTGTGGACAATCAAATCGTGTATGCCGATAATGCCCTCCTGAGAGAGTACAAGGTCATAAATCTGCTGTACGAAAGCAGGATTCGGCGCCTGCCCTAAAAGCGGGCTGATGGTATCCTTTGCCGCCTGAATGCCCGCATAAAATATAAACAGCCCTACAAGTACGCCGCAGTAGCCGTCAATCATAGCGCCGGTGAAATGGGATACAAGAGTAGCAAGCAATACCACCGTAGTAGCAAGGGTGTCGCTTAAGCTGTCGGTTGCAGTGGCGAGCATGGCGGCAGAGTTAATTTTGCTGCCAATCCTTCGATTATAGTAGGACATATAACATTTTACACATATTGATACCAGTAAAATTATTACAATCAAAGGGGAATAGACGGCTTGTTCAGGGTGAACAATCTTGAATAAGGAGCTTTTCATCAGTTCAAATGCCATAATGAGAATGATAACGGCAACTAAGAGACCGGAGATATATTCGATTCTGCCGTGTCCGAAGGGATGGTCGGGGTCTGGCTTTTGCCCCGCCATTTTAAAACCGATAAGGGTGATAATGGAGGAGCCTGCGTCCGAGAGATTGTTAAAGGCATCGGCTGTGATAGCGATGGAGTTGCTGAGGATTCCGGCGGCAAATTTGCCCGCAAAAAGCAGGACATTGAAACAGATACCCACAATGCCACACAGAATACCGTATGCCTGTCTGACAGAAGGGCTTTCTGTGTTTTCATGATTTTTTATAAAAAGTTTACTGANNAAGCCTACCATAATATAATATTCTCCGATATATTATCCATTGTAATATCAGAAAGAAATTCTGTTATTTGTAGTATCTGTAACGAGATTGACCGATATTTTTTCAGGATATAGTTTAGTATAACTATTGTATGGTATTTCCTGAGAAAAAACAATCTTTTATTATGAAGAATTGTGGGAAGTGCTACTTGCGTCACAATTATTTTAAGTGTATAATTTGCTATTGAATGAATACGAAGAGACGGGCTCTGTATATTGAACAGACGGAAATGGAGGAAATATGAGCAAGAAACCGGTTGTTTTGATGATTATGGACGGCTATGGACTGAACGGGAAGACAGAGGGTAACGCGGTGGCACAGGCAAAGACCCCTGTTGTAGACAAACTGATAAAGGAATATCCCTTTGCAAGAGGTAACGCCAGCGGTATGGCAGTAGGACTTCCCGAGGGGCAGATGGGTAACTCTGAGGTAGGACATCTGAATATGGGTGCGGGTCGTATTGTATATCAGGAGCTTACCAGAATCACGAAAGAAATTCAGGACGGAACCTTTTTTGAGAATCCTGCTCTGTTAAAGGCAGTGGAGAATTGTAAGAAGAATAACAGTGCATTACATTTTATGGGGCTGTTATCTGACGGCGGCGTACACAGTCACAACACTCATCTGTACGGTCTTTTGGAGCTTGCCAAAAGAAACGGACTTGAGAAGGTATATGTACACTGCTTCTTGGACGGACGTGATACGCCTCCCGCCAGCGGCAAGGAGTATGCGGAGCAGCTTAGAGATAAGATGGAGGAAATCGGCGTAGGCAAGATTGCTTCCGTNATGGGNCGNTANTATGNNATGGACAGNGATAATAACTGGGANNGNGNGAANNTNGCNTATGATGCNATGACNAAGGGCGAGGGNCTTACNGCGGCNTGCGGNNTNTGNGNNATNCAGNANTCCTACGACANGGNAGAGACAGACGAGTTTGTAAAGCCTACGGTTGCAGTGGAGGACGGAAAGCCCGTTGCAGTGATCGAGGACGGCGACAGTGTGGTATTCTTTAATTTCCGTCCCGACAGGGCAAGGCAGATTACAAGAGCTTTCTGTGATGACGATTTCAAGGGCTTTGACAGAGGTGCGCGCAGAGATATTACTTTTATATGCTTTACCGATTATGACCCTACCATTCAGAATAAAGAGGTTGCTTTCCACAAGGTGGCAATCACTAATACCTTCGGCGAGTGGCTGGCGGCAAACAATATGACGCAGGCGCGTATTGCGGAGACCGAAAAATATGCACATGTTACATTCTTTTTTAACGGAGGCGTGGAAGAGCCTAATGAAGGTGAGGACAGAATTCTGGTGAATTCCCCCAAGGTTGCAACCTACGACTTAAAGCCGGAGATGAGTGCTTATGAAGTATGTGATAAGCTTACCTGTGCAATCCGCTCAGGCAAGTATGACGTGATTATCATTAATTTTGCAAATCCTGACATGGTGGGCCATACCGGTGTGCTGGAGGCCGCAATCAAGGCGGTAGAGGCAGTTGACGAATGCGTCGGAAAGACCGTGGAGGCAATAAAGGAGGTTGACGGCGTACTTTTTATCTGTGCGGATCACGGCAATGCGGAGCAGCTTGTGGACTATGAGTCAGGCGAACCCTTCACGGCACATACCACCAACGAGGTTCCCTTTATCCTTGTAAATTATGACGAGGCATTTACCCTGAGAGAGGGCGGTTGTCTTGCCGATATCGTTCCCACTTTGATTGAAGTTATGGGCAAGGAGCAGCCTAAGGAGATGACAGGTAAATCTCTTTTGGTGAAGAAGGCATAAAAACAGAATAGAGACCTCTTTTTGGGTAATACTATTTTTGATTATAGTGAAGCCCAAAAGGAGGTTTTTTTATGCTGCAATATTTGGAAATTAAGGACATACATGCAAGAGAAATACTGGATTCCAGAGGGAATCCCACTGTGGAAGCGCAGGTATGCGTTTATCATCATGAGAAGGGGCAGCTGTTTTGCGGAACGGCGGCTGTGCCCTCGGGAGCCAGTACCGGACGCTTTGAAGCGGTGGAGCTAAGAGACGGCGAGACCCGTTATTTCGGGCTGGGAGTACAGCATGCGGTAAAAAATGTCAATGAAAAAATCGCAAGTGTGCTTGTAGGTCAGAATGCTTTGGAGCAGATTAAAATTGACAGAATGCTTATGGAGGCGGACGGCACGGAAAACAAAGGAAATCTGGGAGCAAACGCCATGCTTTCCGTATCCATGGCGGTGGCAAAGGCGGCAGCGGAGGCGCTTTCCCTGCCATTATACCGTTATCTGGGAGGAGTTTCCCCCAGACTTATGCCCGTTCCCATGATGAATATTTTAAACGGGGGAAAACATGCGGACAATACTGTGGATTTTCAGGAATTTATGATTATGCCGGTTCAGGCGGAGACCTTTGCGGACGGACTTAGAATCTGTGCGGANNTTTATCATAACCTGANANAAANATTGGAGAANANAGGCTTGTCCACANGCGTGNGAGATGAGGGCGGTTTTGCCCCGGATATTGAAGATGCAAGAGGAGTGCTGACGCTGATTGTAGAGGCTGTGGAGGCGGCGGGCTACACTCCCGGTCAGGATATCAAAATTGCTATGGACGCAGCAAGCAGCGAGCTTTATAATGAAAAAACCGGTATGTATCATTTCCCCGGAGAGAGCAGTCTGAAAGGTGAGGAAGTTGTGAGAGATACTGCGGAAATGATAGCCTATTACGAGTCGCTAGTGGAGGAATTTCCCATAATATCCATTGAAGACGGACTGGCAGAGGACGACTGGGAAGGCTGGCAGGAGCTGACAAGACGCTTGGGCGACAGTGTACAGCTTGTGGGAGACGATTTATTTGTCACCAATACTAAGAGACTGGATGCAGGTATCAAACTGAAAACGGCAAATGCCATATTGGTAAAAGTCAACCAGATAGGTACGCTGACGGAAGCCTTTGAGGCGGTGGAAATGGCGCACAAGAACGGCTACAAGGCGATTATTTCCCATCGCTCCGGCGAGACAGAGGATACGACCATTGCGGATATTGCGGTAGCGCTGAACAGCGGTCAGATTAAGACAGGCGCACCCTGCAGGAGCGACAGAGTGGCAAAATACAATCGTCTGCTGCGTATTGAAGAGGAGCTTGGTACAGCGGCACAATATATGGAACCCTTTAAAAAATTGTAGTGTGTTGCAGAATGGTTCAGCCATGCCATTCATAAGTCACCAGAGTAAACGTTTTTTCTATTATTTACAGATTGGCTGGTGACTTATTTCATATCGGGCGTTCGCCCTATGGAAATGATTATACAGCTTGCCCTTAGTGAGCAAGCTCCCACGGACAACCTGCATAATCATTTCCGCATGGCAGGGTTGTTGCTATATTTCGCCACAGTTCAGCCATGCCATTCATAAGTCACCAGATTAAACGTTTTTTNTATTATTTACAGATTGGCTGGTGACTTATTTCATAACGGGCGTTCGCCCTATGGAAATGGTTATACAGCTTGCCCTTAGTGAGCAAGCTCCCACGGACAACCTGCATAATCATTTCCGCATGGCAGAACTGTTACAATATTTTACAAAAAGTAGTTGTGTTTTTGTGAATATTATGGTACTATGATTAATGCATGACATTAGGAGGTGTGAGATGGCGGCGTTAAAGATAGTACTTACAATTGTTTTCATATTAGTTTGTATAATGCTTGTAGTGTTGGTATTAATGCAGGAGGGCAAGTCCGCAGGTCTTGGCTCAATCAGCGGGGCGGCAGAGACTTACTGGGGTAAGAATAAGGGACGTTCTATGGAAGGTTTGTTAGTAAAGATTACCCGGGTTTTGGCAGTGCTGTTTATAGTTTTGGCGGCGGTGTTGAATCTTAAAGTATTTAACTAGAAAGCAACAAAAAACACTCTTGTAAAAAAGAGTGTTTTTTTGTTGACGGGAAAGTGTACCGGATGTGAAACGGCTCTTCCATTGGCGCGGGGTTAAACGTCCTGTGGACAATTCGCAGTCGGACTCTAAATTAGGGGGTATAAATGGAAATTGAAAAAAATAAGATAGATATAGATGAAAAACGAAAAAAAGTAATCTGTGACCTTATGCAGGATGAGCTTTATGTTCCCATGAAGGAGAAGGAGCTTGCCATGCTGTTNTCTGTTGCAAAGGAAGACAGGGAGGAGTTTCATAGAATTTTACAGGAGCTTCTTGGCGAGGGCAGACTTACAGTGACTGGAAAAGGAAAATATAAGAAATCCGACGGAAGACTGCTTACAGGCACTTTTATCGGTAATGCCAAGGGCTTTGGTTTTGTGGAGGTTGAAGGGCAGGAGGATTTCTTTATCCCCGAGGATAAGGTAAACGGAGCCTTTCACAAGGATACAGTACAGGTTGCACTCCTTGCGGAAAAGAACGGCAAAAGGCAGGAAGCGCAGATTATCAGTATTCTCTCCAGAGGAATGACGCAGGTTGTAGGTACCTATGAGCGCACTCGCAATAATTTTGGATTTGTTGTACCGGACAACGGAAAGCTGGCGCAGGATATATTTGTGTCTAAGGAGCGTTCTAAGGGCGCTATGAGCGGGCATAAGGTAGTAGTGGAGATTACCGACTACGGCACTGACAGAAGAAGCCCCGAGGGCAAGGTGATAGAGATATTGGGTCACATTAATGACCCGGGTGTGGATATTATGTCCATTGTGAGAGGCTATGAGCTTCCTGTGGAATTTGGCGAAAAAATAATGAATCAGGTGGAACGGGTATCTCAGGAGGTTTCCGAGGCAGATGCAGCGGGAAGAAGAGATTTACGTGATGTGGTCATGGTCACTATTGACGGCGAGGATGCAAAGGATTTGGATGATGCGGTAAGTGTCAGCTTTGACGGGGAAAGGTATCATTTGGGTGTACACATCGCGGACGTGACTAACTATGTGCAGGAAAATTCTGCTCTGGACAGGGAGGCGTTAAAGAGGGGAACCAGTGTTTATCTGGTGGATAGGGTGATTCCCATGCTGCCCCATGCGCTGTCAAACGGTATTTGTTCTTTGAATGAGGGCGTGGACAGGCTTGCGCTGAGCTGTCTGATGACTGTGGATAAGCGGGGAGAGATTACGGACTATGAAATCTGTGAGTCCGTGATTAACGTAAATAAGCGTATGTCCTACACAGCGGTAAAAAATGTTTTGCAGGACGAGAGTATTGTTAAGAGGGAAGAGGCATATGGGGAGTACGCCCATCTGGTGCCTATGTTTCGTCAAATGGAGGAGCTTGCCGCTATTCTGAGGGAGAAGCGCAGGAAGAGAGGCTCTATTGATTTTGATTTTCCCGAGTGCAAAATCATTCTGAACAGGGAAGGGCAGCCGTTGGAAATCAGGCCCTATGAGCGCAATGTGGCAACCAGAATTATCGAGGATTTCATGCTGGCGGCAAACGAGACGGTGGCGCAGCATTTTTACTGGCAGGAGCTGCCCTTTGTGTACCGGGTGCATGGGGTGCCGGATGCGGAAAAAATCCAGAAGCTGTCTACCTTTATCAATAATTTCGGTTATTACATGAAGACTATGGACAGGNAGNGCAGTAAGGTGGGGANCGATGAGATTCACCCCAAGGAAATTCAANAGCTTCTCGATAAAATTGCGGGAACTCCCGAGGAGGCGATGATAAGCAGACTTACCCTGCGCAGCATGAAGCAGGCGAAATACAGCATGGAGAGCAGCGGGCATTTTGGGCTTGCCTGTCAGTTCTATTGTCATTTTACTTCTCCTATCCGCCGTTATCCCGACCTGCAGATTCACCGTATTATTAAGGAGCAGCTAAGAGGGCGTCTGGGTGAGGAGAGGATTGCCCATTATAGGGAAATCCTTCCGGAGGTGGCAAAGCATTCCTCCGAGACGGAGCGCAGGGCTGACGAGGCTGAGAGAGAGACGGATAAGCTTAAGAAGGTAGAATACATGGAGGAGCGTATCGGCGAGGTCTTTTCCGGAGTGATTTCGGGCGTTACCGGCTGGGGCATCTATGTGGAGCTTGAAAATACGGTGGAGGGTCTGGTGCATGTTTCAAAGCTGCCCGGAGACTATTATTACTATAATGAGAGTACCTACGAGATGGTGGGAGAGGCTACTGGAAAAACCTATAAGCTGGGTATGCCAGTAACGGTGAGAGTAGAGGACTGTGATAAGATGACCAGAACCATTGATTTTTCACTGGTAAGGGAGGAAGAGCAATGACAAAAAGAGACACGCAGAAGCTGATTGCCAACAATAAAAAGGCGTTTCATGATTTTTTTATAGATGAGACCTATGAGGCGGGGATTGCCCTCCACGGCACGGAGGTGAAATCCATGCGTATGGGCAAATGCAGCATAAAGGAGAGTTTTATCCGCATTGAAGATGGTGAGGTATTTGTGTACGGTATGCATGCAAGCCCCTATGA
>WFLX010318393.1_pt1 | contig 29796 bp, 24 predicted proteins | sample 4967041 | NCBI WGS metagenome assembly WFLX01 (sample SAMN12857096, study PRJNA449069) | gut metagenome | isolation source: stool from male and female vole | host: Microtus ochrogaster | place: USA:Florida | collected 2017
TGTCACAAGTCACAAAATGCCCTTTCTTATTCTGCTTCTTTGCTGCTTCGCCTGCGCAGGCAAACAGCGGCTCATATTCTTTATACTCCAAGTCTGTTCCTACATAAGTTTCCAATACTTCATAAGCCGGCTTTCCTTCCTCAGCCAGTGAACCCAGCACCGTATCAAGCAGCGCCTGAGCCATATAATAAGTGTAGCCGTCCGCCGCTTTTACCTTCACATAGGTCTCTTCCGGATTTACGCAGAGAGCCACATTAGAAGGCAGTGTCCAGGGCGTTGTGGTCCATGCCAGGAAATAGGCATCCTCACCCACTACCTTAAAGCGCACTACTGCGGAACGTTCCTTCACCGCTTTGTACCCCTGAGCTACCTCATGGGAAGAAAGCGGGGTTCCGCATCTGGGGCAATAGGGCACGATCTTAAACCCTTTGTAAAGAATCCCTTTATCCCAGATCTGCTTTAAAGCCCACCACTCGGACTCAATAAAATCATCGTGATAGGTCACATAAGGATCATCCATGTCTGCCCAAAATCCTACAGTACCGGAGAAATCCTCCCACATACCTTTATACTGCCATACGCTTTCCTTACACTTCCTGATAAAAGGATCCAGCCCATATTCCTCGATCTGCTCCTTACCATCCAGTCCAAGAAGCTTTTCAACCTCCAGTTCTACCGGAAGTCCATGGGTATCCCAGCCCGCCTTACGGGGTACCATATATCCCTTCATGGTGCGGTATCTGGGAATCATATCCTTGATCACGCGGGTAAGCACATGACCAATATGAGGCTTTCCATTAGCCGTTGGAGGTCCGTCATAAAAAGTATAGGTGGGGCCGTCCTTGCGGTTTTCCATACTCTTGTTAAAAATATCATTTTCTTTCCAGAACTTTTCGATCCTTTTTTCACGATCTACGAAATTGAGGTCAGTAGACACTTTCTGATACATTTTTCTCTCCCTTTCTTCATCATAATAAATCACTGTAAAAAAGCCCCGTCCGTAAAAAGGACGAGGCTATTGTTACCACGTTTACCACCCATTTACCATACGCACCGGTTCAAACGGCTTAATATGCTTTCCCGTAACGGAGGAACCCGTCAGAACTTACTTGCCAGGGAACTGCATAATTCCCTCTGCTTTCCGCTCTGCAGCTCGGAAGTGATTTTCGCTGTTCCCTTACTGATACCGGCTCTCACCTACCCGGTTCGCTGTGATGTTCCAGAAACAGTTACTGTCTTCGTCATTGCCTTTCTGATTTATAAAAATATACCATACACAGGTAATTTGTCAAGGGTTTCCGTCACTTTTCAGTCTTGAAAGGTAATTTTCCATCCATTACACTCGCACAGGCTCTTTACCCTTTACTAGAATACGTTATAATCAGACCTGACACTCTCCAAAGAGCCGTCCTCCTGATATTTTATATCTAAAGAATACTTTCCTCTTTTCCAGCTATATTCATAACCATAGTTAGGCGTCTTATTTGCTTTCCCTAATACCTCCGCAAGCGTCTCTTCAGAAATATTATCAAAAGCCACCCCTTCTATAACAGCCTTTTCCGCTTCATAATCGTCAAAACTTACAGTAACTGCACTTATCACGCATTCCTTGAGAGGCGCGTTTTTCGCGCTATCATTTACAATAGTGATTACTGCTGCCCTTTTTTCATCTTTAATCATTACCAATCCCGTATATACGGTATTTGCTTCTGCCTCTGCATTCAGATCCAATACCTGAGTATAGACAGTGGAAGCCCCCGAGCCGTTTTCTCCCATTACTATGGTTCCGCCCATGAGATCATTAAAACCATATCCTGCATCTTCTGCCTCCTGCATTGTCGTTACACCCGGCTGAATCTGCAGCCCGCCCAAGGTAATTACATAGGGTTCGCCCGAACCTCCGCAGCCGCTCAGGCACATTATCATCGCCGCAAGCACTACAGCCATAATTTTTTTCATGATTTCATCCTCCTGTAAATAACATAAAATTTTCTATAATTTTATCACAGAAAAGCATCCTCTGCATCAAAATGGAGAAAAACGAAACGGAAATTTTCCTTTAACACTGATTACTTTTATATATTCTCCGTATATCTGCATGCCGGATATCCACTGCACCCCAGAAAACATCCATACCTTCCATTCCTCTGAAGCAAAAATTTCCCGCACCTGGGACACTTTTTTAAATGTTTCTGTGCTTTTTCCAATTCTACGCCCAAATGCTCATAAATGATCTGATTCATGCGGCAATCGTTCAGCGCTCTGTGGGCACCCTCCGTTGAAATACCATAATGCTCTGCCAGATCCGTAAGCTTATGGTGCTTAAGCCTCGGCAGGCATATTCGTGCAAGTCCCAGGGTATCCACATAATCATTTTCAGGTATCTTCCCCNAAAATGCCTCNCAATCCCGNTAAATAAANTTCATATCAAAGGTNTGGATATTATGCCCAACCAGCACCCTGTCCCCGGCAAAATCAAGGAACTCCGCCAGCACCTTATCAAAGGCCGGCGCATCCTTCACCATCTCATCTGTGATCCCGTTCACCTGACTCGCCGCATNAGGAATCGGGCACCCCGGATTTACCAGCGATGTAAACTCGCCTGTAATCTGNCCTTTNTCNACTTTTATTGCGGAAATTTCCACCACCCTGTCAATGCGGCAGGAANTTCCGGTTGTTTCCAGATCAAAAACCACATANTCCGAAAAATACTGATCTATCTTCTGTCCTCTTTTTGTTCCAAGCATCTTAACTTCTCCTTATCTTCTGTGACTCCCTGCTAAATTCAGGATTATTCCTTCTTTTTTGAATTGTATCTCTTCCTATCCTGCTTATCAAGGATTTCCAACTTCTTTTCCAAAAAATTTAACACAAATCCTTTTCCATAGTGTAAAATATTTTGTGAAAGCGCTATCTGGAGTAATCCGCTTTCAGATATCAAGATTCTCCGCAAATTTTTAAAGAGGCCGTTTCTTATGGAAGACAAAAATAATAATCCTATTTATCTTGAAGTGAATGACGAATTTCGAATGCGGGAGCTGGACAAAAGCGATCTGGAGCAGTTCAATGCCCTGCTGCAATACGCATTTCAGGTGACAAGCTATGACCTGTTTCAAACAGGCTGGCAGCAGGACGAAATCAAATATGCCAAGCGTCCTATCCTGGAAGAGGCCTATGTACTAGGCTGGTTTTATAAAGAAAAGCTGGCGTCCATGATTGTTGTTTATTCCATGAAAGTAAATATTTATGATGAGATCATGAACATGGGCGGCATTACCGGCGTTGCCACTTATCCCGAATATACAGGAAGAGGACTGATCCATTCCCTTATGAAGCATGCAATTAATTACATGCACGAACATCAAATGTCTATTTCTTTTCTTTACCCCTATTCCATTCCTTTTTATCGCAAAATGGGATGGGAAATTGTTTCCGACAAGCTTACCTTTACCGTCAAAGACACACAGCTCCCCAAACCGCATCCTGTCGGCGGCATGGTGGAGCGCGTCAGCCTGGATTCCGAAGACTATCACAATGTGCATTCATACTTTGCTCTGCAGCGCCATGGCTGTCTGATCCGTGATGCGCTTTCCTGGGAAGAATACTGGCGTTGGGATAATGATGATATGATTGCCGCTGTGTATTACAGTAAAGAGCATAAGCCCTTAGGATATGTGGTTTATTACATTGCTAACGATATTTTCCACATTAAAGAGATGGTGTATCTGAACATAGAAGCTAACTATGGTCTGTGGAATTATATCAGCGCCCATTTTTCCATGATCGATCAGGTGCAGGGTGACAATTATTCCGGGGAAACTATGGCTTATTTATTTGAAGACAGTGAGATTACTGAAACCATCTCCCCGTACATTATGGCCCGGATTGTCAATGTCCGGGATTTTCTGGAGGAATACCCCTATCAGATTCAGCCGGAAGACTTTAAAATTCATTTTAAGGTTCATGACTGCATGGCTCCCTGGAACGAAGGTGATTATATGGTATCATGGCATGACGGTGAAACTCTCTGCGAGCAGGTGGAGGATAACCAGTCCATTAATGTTGTTGAACTTGATGTTAATACGCTGACTGCTATGCTGATGGGTTATAAGCGCCCCTCCTATCTTTATGAACACGAAAAGATCAAAACGGAATATTACATGCTGACCTGGCTAGAGAGACTGGTCCCGGTAGAGAAACCGTATTTTTCGGATTATTTTTAGGAACGCCGACGCTCTTTTAGCCGGCGTTATCAACATAGCATTTTCTACATTCAAAAGAGGCTGCGTTTCCTACGAACCGCAGCCTCTTTCACATATCAATAGCTTCTCATTTCAATTAGTTGTAAGAAGCTCTGTAACATATTTCACCGTCGGCATGATCACCTTCGGATCAACCTTAAATCCCGGCTGATGGATCAGCTGTCCACGCCCGGTTCCAACTTTCAGGTAGCATCCCGGAATCTTTTCTTCCAGAAAGGCAAAGTCATCTCCCCCCATAGAGCTTTCCTCGGGAACCACCTTAAGTCCCAGTTTCACGGCCTTCTCCATGCTGATGCTTACCATTTCTGCATCATTAACCGTAGCGGGGGGGCCGGCAATCCACTGCACTTCCGCTGTCATCCCATAACTCATAGCCGTATGCCCGGCTATCTCCTTCAATCGTTGTTCAAAAAGGCTCCTGTCTTTTTTGTCCATGGTACGCACGGTTCCTTCCAGCTGAGCGCTCTCCGGAATTACATTCCAGGTATTTCCTGCCTCTATTCTGGTTACACTAAGAAGGGCCGGGTGAAATGCATTCACATTTCTGGTTACAATTGTTTGAAAAGCCTGTATCATTGAAGCCGCAGCGGGAATCGGGTCCCTTCCGTCATCCGGATGGGCTCCATGGCATCCTTCTCCCTTTACCGTAACCACAAACCGGTCTACCGCTGCCGTTACAGCGCCTTCCCGTATTCCGATTGTTCCCGCATTGTTGGTAGGATCTGCATGAATTCCCCAGATTCTCTCCACATCGCTCATAATATCCGTTTCTAATATTTTTAACGCGCCCAGAGAAGATTCCTCTGCAGGCTGAAAAATAATTTTTACAGTTCCTTCCAGCTGCTCCTTTTTTTCATTTAACAAAACAGCACAGCCTATCCCTACAACAATATGCAGGTCATGTCCACAGGCATGCATCTTTCCTTCATGCTCCGAGACATAAGAAAGACCTGTCTCCTCCCTGATCGGCAGCGCATCAATATCACAGCGAAGTGCCTGCACCGGCCCTTTCTTTGTTCCTCTTATGATTGCCACAAGTCCTGTTTCCAGTGTACATGGCAGAATTTCCACGCCCTCCTGTGTAAGAATCTCTTTAATCTTTGCCGTCGTCGCATATTCCTCATAAGACAGTTCAGGATTTTTGTGAAACCATTTGAAATATTCAATCAATCTTTCTTCTAAATGCACAGTATACACTTTCCTTTCCCACGACCAGATTTGCTTTATCTCCCACTATTCGGATCCAGTGCATCCCGCAGGGCATCTCCGATAAAATTAATTGTCATTACCAATATGATTATCAGAAGTCCGGGCGGAAGCCAAAGCCAGGGCTGTCTGGTCAAAACGGTAAGCGACTGAGCACCGTTCAGCATATTTCCAAGACTTGCAGTGGGAGGCCGTACTCCCAAGCCCAAAAAGCTTAACGCTGCCTCATCCAGCATGGATAGCGCCAGCACAGAAGTTGCATATACCAAAATAGGGGCTACGGTATTGGGCAGTATTTCTGAGAATAATATGTGCCGCAAGGGCATCCCCGCCACCAGATTGCCTTTTACAAAATTAGTTTCCCGCAGACTCAGCACATTGCCTCTTACCAGTCTGGCGATTCCCGGCCAGTCTACAAACCCCAAAATCAAAATAATACTCCACATTCCCGGCTCAAATATTGATGCCGCAACCAGCACCAGTAAAATATAGGGAAACGACATGACCATATCCGTAAAACGCATAATCACCATATCTGCAACACCGCCAAAATATCCGGCAATAAGCCCCAGCACTACTCCTAATACCGTAGAAATAAATGTAGCCAGAATACCCACCAGAAGCGACACACGCATCGCATATAAAAGTCTGCTGAACACATCCCTGCCAATCTGATCTGTCCCCATCCAGAACTCCTTGCAGGGAGCCCCGCTGAACGTTCCCACGATCTCATCCGGATCATACGGTGCAATAATCGGAGCAAGAAGTGCAGCGCCTCCTAAAATAATCAGTATCATCAGACTAACCGCTGCCAAATGATGACGGCGAAAGCGTCGAAATACCGTCTGGAAATAGCTTTCACTTATAATATCCTTTTCTGTTTTTGACAAATTCTCCTGCCTCATACTCTCTCCTAGTTTGTTATGCCGTTTACTGCAGCTGAATCGTAGGGTCAACCAGAGCATACAAAATATCTGTAACCAGGTTGGCAAGAAGCACTACCACTGCCGACAAAAGGCAAACCCCCATGATTACCGGATAATCTCTGCTCGTGATAGCACTCATGGTCATAAGTCCTAAACCCGGCCAGGAAAAGACCTGTTCCACAATAACAGCACCGCCAAAAAGAACCGGAATCTCCATTCCAATTACAGTAACAATAGGAACCAGCGCATTGCGCAGCGCATGCTTATTGATAACCAAAAAACGACCGATTCCTTTTGCTCTGGCCGTACGCAGGTAATCCTGCTGCAAAATTTCCAGTACTGCACTCCGAATATAACGAATGTTTCTTCCGGCTATAGACGTTGCAAGTACAATAACCGGCATTATCATATGCTGCGCCACATCTCCAAAGCTTCCCGAGGTTCCCAATGTGCTCATGCCGCTTGACGGAAGCCAGCCCAGCTTTACCGTAAACACGAAAATCAATAAAAGGGCAAGAAAAAAGCTTGGAATACTGCTGCCAAAAAAGGAAAAGGTTACCGCTGTATAATCTCCTGCAGAATATTGATGTACTGCACTGTAAATTCCTGCCGGAATAGCTACGGCAAGTCCCACCAAGAGAGAAACACCCATAAGCAAAAGCGTAGGCCCAAGGTGACTTCCAATCATAGCGCTGACTGACTGATAGGACTTAATGGAATACCCCATATTCCCCTTAAGAAGCTGTCCCAGCCAGACAAAATACTGAATATAAAAAGGCTTATCAAGTCCAAGTGCAATCGCTTTTGCTTCCAATGCCGCCTCCGAAACTCTCGGTCCCTTCAGCATTTCCAGCGGACTTCCTGCCAGGCACATAATCGCATAGTCAATGATGGTAATCCCGATGAGCACCGGAATTGCGATCAATATGCGCTTTAAAATATATTTACTCATTTCCACGCCTCCTTACTTGTCATGACAATCGGGCACGCCGCATAATGTCCGCTTTCTGATCCTGTTTCCAAAAGCATCGGCTCCTTTTGTTTACAGATTTCCGTTGCGTGCGGACATCTTGGATGGAATCTACATCCCGTAGGCGGATTTACACTGCTTCCAATCTCTCCCTGAAGAAGATGATGCTCTTTATTTTTTTCGGCAGGATCAGGAATCGGCACCGCATTGAGCAGCGCCTGTGTATAAGGATGCACCGGGTTCGCAAATATTTCTTTTGCTTCCCCGAGCTCCACAATCTTTCCCAAGTACATGACAGCAATTCTGTCACTGACATAATTCACCGCGCCCAGACCGTGGCCTACAAATAAAAGCGTGAGTCCCAGTTCCTTCTGTAATCCCTTTAAAAGATTTAAAATCTGTGCCTGAATCGATACATCCAACGCACTGACCGGCTCGTCACACACAATAAATCGTGGATTTAAAGAAAGTGCTTTGGCAATTCCGATCCGCTGGCGCTGACCGCCGGAAAACTCATGAGGGTATCTTCCCAGCACATTCCGGGAAAGTCCCACCATATCCAATATCCTGACCATATCTTTTTCCACAGTTTCTCTGGTAGAAACCTTATGATACAGCATGGGCTGTGATAAAATCTCAAAAATATGCTTTCTTGGGTTCAGGGAAGAATAGGGATCCTGAAATACCATCTGCAAATGAGTTCGTATTTTTTCCATTTCTTTTTTGGAAAGCTTTGCCAGATCCTGTCCCTCATAACAAATCTTCCCTTCCGTTGGCTTTTCCAATCCTACAAGCGCTTTGCCGATGGTTGACTTTCCGCATCCGGATTCTCCCACCAGCCCCAGAGTCTCTCCTTCCAAAATAGAAAAGCTTACTCCGTCCACTGCCTTGACATGAGCAGTCGTATGTGTAACGATTCCTCCCTTGACCGCATAATACTTTTTCAGATTTTCTACTTCAATCAATGGGATTTTTCTTTCCTGATCTGTATGGGAATTACTCATACGGGTATTCCCCCTTCCTTCATCACAATACATCTGGCCCTGTGTTCCTCACCAAATTCATAGCCAGCCTGTGGAAACTCACACTCTTCTTTCCGATAAGGACAACGCTGCGCAAACCTGCATCCGGTGATATCATCATAATTTTCCGGCACCATTCCCGGAATNGCAGTCAATTTTCGATCNGCACTNTCCCGGATAGTAGGAACNGTGTCAAGCAATGCCCGGGTATANGGATGNTTCGGATTTGCAAAAAGCTCTGACGCAGATGCTTCTTCAACAATNTGCCCNGCATACATAACAAGCACTCGATCCGCCATATTGGCAACCACGCCAATGTCGTGGGTAATCAAGATCATNGACATCCCGCTTTCCTGCTGAAGNTCCTTAAGCAGCTTCATAATCTGTGCCTGTATGGTCACATCCAAAGCCGTCGTGGGTTCGTCTGCAATCAGCAGTCTGGGATTACAGGAAAGAGCCATNGCAATCATAATACGCTGCCGCATTCCCCCGGAAAGCGTATGGGGGTACTTTCGCATCATTCCCTCCGGATCCGGCATTCCTACCTTTTCAAGTAAGGTAACTGCCCGCTCCCGTGCCTGCGCTTTTGATAAGTGCATATGCGTCATAATGCTTTCCGCAATCTGATTCCCCACCGTAAATACCGGATTTAAAGATGTAAGAGGATCCTGAAAAATCATAGTCATCTGATTTCCCCTGATCTCATCCAATTCCTTTTCCGTCATGGCAAGAAGATTCTTTCCATCAAAAAGGACTTCTCCCTCCGAAACCTTTCCGTCACGCCGCAGGAGTCCCATAATTGACAGTGAGGTCACACTTTTTCCACAGCCGGATTCTCCAACGATGCAGACCACTTCCCCCTCATCCACATGAAAATCAATATGATCCACACTGATATTTTTGCCGTAATCTCCCGTAAAGGCAGTTGTAAGCCCCTTTACCTCCAACAAATGCGCCATCGCTCTTTCGCTCTTTCCTTCCTTTGATACTTTTCTAAGCCATTCGCCCACGTACACAAATACCACAGCACGGCTATAACAGCCGCCTGCGGTATCTGCTTCAACGTTAAACCTGTTTCGTAATTTATTTCAGTTCCCAATTCTGCACATTATTAAAGAATCCATATACACTGGGTTCCGCCCCCGAAAGACGGTTGCTTACTGCTCCCTGTGCACTGATAATATAAACAGAAAACATAGGAACATCTTCCTGCACCTTTTGATTCACAGTAGAATAAAAGTCTCTGATTTCTCCATCATCAATGGTCTGCTGGGTTCCTGCAAGAGCCTGATTAACCTCGTCACTGGCATATCCCGTCCAGCTCCCCTCCCCACTAAACAGCCAGCTTACATCCGGATAAGGATCTGCCGGCATATAGGTATACTGCACCGCCATAATATCATAGTCTGTGCTTCCTGCAATCGTCATCAGTGTGGCAAGATCCACGGTCTGAACTTCTACATTAATTCCCACCTCTGCCCACTGTGCAACCAATACCTGAGCACCGTTTACAAATGTGCTGTCACCGGAATTCACATAAAACCGAAGCGTCTGTGAACCGTCCCAGCCTGCCTCAGCCAAAAGCTCTTTTGCCCTCTCCGGATCATAGGACATCACCTCAAGGCCACTGTCAAAGAAAGGACTTGCAGAAGAAAGGAATCCATCCACCACCTCACCATGACCTTTGAGCAGTTCGTCTACCAGTTTTTGTCTGTCAATGGCATAGACAAGCGCCTGACGGACTCTTGCATCCGGTATATTAGCCGTCTGTACAAACGCAGACTGATTGGTGACCGGCGCCCCGTAAACCACTTTTACATTTTTCAGAGCTTCAATACTCTCATAATCCTCCTGGGGGATTGCTGTCAAAGTGTGATGCGTGATATCAATCTCTCCGGACTGCAGGCCGGAAAGAATCTGACTGGAATCCACAATTTTTAAATTCAATTTCTCGATTTTCGGCGCACCTTTCCAGTAATCCATATTTGCTGTATAGGAAACGTAATGATCGTTGTCATGATCGGTCAAAAAATAAGGGCCGCTGATCACATCCGGCTTGTTGAACCACTCCGCCGTGAGAAGCTCTTCCTCACTGAATTTCTCGATCACATGCTTGGGCATCGTATGAATATATCTTGCATAAGCATCTTTAAAGGTAGTAAGTCCCATCGGATACTTAGCCGTAAACTGTACGGTCTTGTCATCAATGATCTGGATTCCGTCCACACTCTCTGCGCCCTTCTCCACAAATCCGTCATCTCCCACACCTTCAAATGCATAAAGCATCAATGTGGTATTATTCACTACCGGACTTGCGAGTCTGCGTACCGTATACTCCACATCCGCTGCCGTCACGGGAGTACCATCCGACCAGGTTGCCTTATCATCAATATGCACTATAAAGTGTATGTTATCCTCTGTTGTAACAGAATCTGCAAGCATACCCTGAAAATTTAAATCATTATCAATCTCCATCAGGGGCAGAAACATCAATCCCACCGCATACTTGTTAATTTCCGTCTGATCAATGACAAAAGGATTGACTCCGCCTAACGAATCTGTCACACCCACATTGACCACATTTTCATTTCCGCCCGCCGAACACCCGGCTGCCACAAATACAAGAGCTGCCGCCAAAGAAAGGACGAATAGACTTTTGATATATTTTTTCATTTCTTCCTCCGTTCTCATACCAAAACAAATAGTCAGTTCATTGTACTGTTACAACTTTGAAATGTCAATATTTCCCGGTCAATTATTTGCAAATAAAGCAGTTGATAAATACCTATCTCCTGAATCCGGTAAAAGAACCACAATCGTCTTTCCTGCATTTTCCGGACGCTTCGCCAAGATCGATGCCGCTTTAAGCGCCGCACCAGATGAGATACCTACCAGAATTCCTTCGGAAACCGCAAAAGCTTTTCCTTCCGCAAATGCATCTTCATTCTCAATCGTGATAATCTCATCATAGATCTCTGTGTTTAACGTATCCGGCACAAACCCTGCGCCGATACCCTGTATGCCATGTTTTCCGGAAGTTCCCTTCGACAATACGGGGCTCCCTGCCGGCTCTACCGCTACCACCTTTACAGCGGGATTTTGGGACTTCAAATACTCGCCTACACCGGTAATGGTTCCGCCGGTTCCTACACCTGCTACAAAGATATCTACCTTTCCTTCCGTCTGATCCCAGATTTCGGGGCCCGTAGTACTTTTATGTGCAGCCGGATTTGCCGGATTCTCAAATTGTCCTAAAATAACTGCTCCGGGAATGGATTCCTGAAGTTCCTGCGCTTTTGCAATAGCACCCTTCATCCCCTTAGCGCCTTCCGTAAGTACCAATTCCGCGCCATATGCTCCAAGCAGATTTCTACGCTCAACACTCATAGTATCCGGCAATGTCAGGATTGCTTTGTAGCCTTTGGCTGCTGCCACTGCTGCAAGGCCAATACCAGTATTTCCTGATGTAGGCTCAATAATGGTTGCGCCCGGTTTCAGTATTCCCTTCTGCTCCGCATCCTCTACCATGGCAAGGGCAATACGATCCTTTACCGATCCGGCAGGATTTAAGTACTCCAGCTTCGCCAGAATAACCGAATCATAGACACCTGCTTTTTCCGCATAACGGTTTAATTTTAATATCGGTGTTCCTCCTATCAGTTCCAACGCACTTTCTTTAATCTTACTCATAATTGTCCTCCTCATCTATAAATCTTGTTTTATTTCCTACTAATTTAATAGGATTACTATGATTTTGTATTATATACTTCCTGCCACCCTTTGTCAAATACTTTTTTCTCATTCGCCCTAACTATTTAGCCATGCACAGCATTTTCAAGCTTATTCAGCGCAGTTTCCAGTATAGTTCTTGGACAGGCCGCATTAACCCTCTGAAATCCCCGTCCGTCATCTCCAAACATAGTTCCCCCATCCAGCCATAACCCGGCTTTATGAACAATCAGATTTTCCAGTTCATTTTCGGACAGCTTAAGATCCCGAAAATCAAGCCACACCAGATAAGTTCCCTCCGGCGCTCTCATTTTTACCTCCGGAATATTCTCTTTCAGATATTCCTGTATATAACTGATGTTATTTTTAATATATTCCGAGACTGCCTGATACCATTCCTCCCCATACCGATAGGCGGCCTCGCAGGCTGCAACACCCACCGAATTAAGCTGACTGTAGCCGGAAGAATCTATCTGCTTTTTAAACAAATGCCGTAATCTCGCATTGGCGATAAATATGTTAGAGGTCTGAAGCCCTGCAATGTTAAAGGTCTTGCTGGGCGCTGTGCAGGTAACGGTTATCTCCCGGTATTCTTCCTTAAGATCCGCAAACACCTGATGTTTTCCCTGCCAGACAAAATCAGAATGAATCTCATCACTGACCACGGTCACATGATGTTTACAACAAATATCTCCAATCCTTTCCAGCTCTTGACGGCTCCATACTCTTCCTACCGGATTATGAGGATTACACAAGAAAAACAATCGCACATTTTCCTTTATAATCTTCTCCTCAAAATCCTCAAAATCCATCTCATATTTTCCGTCCTCACCAAGAATCAGCGCATTGTTGACCACTTTCCTCTTATTATCCAGAATCACTCCGCTAAAAGGGTAGTATACCGGCTGCTGAATTAAAACGCCATCCCCAACATTGGTAAAAGCCCGCACTGCCATGGCAAGGGCATAAACGACACCGGGGGTTTTTACCAGCCACTCCGGATTCACTTCCCAGCCATGCCGTTTTCTAAGCCAGCGGCTTACCGCCTCAAAATATTCCTCTCCGGGCTCACTGTAGCCGTAAATCCCGTGCTCCGCCTGCCTGAGCACAGCATCCTGAATATAAGAAGAAATTTTAAAATCCATATCCGCAACCCACAGAAGAAGAATATCCTCCGGCATCCCTCTTTTTACCGCAAAGTCATACTTTAAGGAATTCGTTTTCTTTCTGTCAATCACCGTGTCAAAATCAAGATTTCGTTCTGCCATAATAAACCTCCATTCGCTCTTTCCTATGAATTAAAAGCCTGTTGCAAATCCTCAAGCAGATCTCTCCCATCTTCGATGCCTACCGATATCCGCAGAAGCCTGTCGGTAATTCCATTTTCTTCCAGTTCAGCCTTCGGCACATCCGCATGAGTCTGCATGATCGGATACGTGATCAGTGTTTCTACTCCGCCGAGACTTTCCGCAAATTGAAGAAGCCGTACCTTATTCAAAATGCGCTTTGCAAGCTCCGGACTTTCCACTTCAAAACTGATCATTGCACCATATCCCCTGCTCTGCTTCTTCATAATATCATATCCGGGATGTTCCGGCAAACCGGGATAAAACACCTTTTTTACCTGTCCCTGCTCTTTTAACCAGCCGGCAATCAGAAACGCATTCTCCTGTGCCTTCTCCATACGCACTGCCAAGGTTTTGATTCCACGGAGAATCAGCCAACTGTCAAAAGGTGATAAACAGGAGCCCACAGTCTTAAAAATATATCGCAGTTTTTCCTTCAGCTCTTCATCCTTCACCACCGTAAAACCGGCAATAGCATCGTTGTGACCATTCAGATATTTGGTTCCGCTGTGAATAACGATATCCGCTCCCAACTCCAACGGATTCTGAAAGTAAGGTGACAAAAAGGTGTTGTCTACGATCAACAGAATCTTTCGAGGATTTGTGATTTCACCGAGCTTTTTTAGGTCTGTTACATGCATCATAGGATTGGTAGGAGTTTCCAAAAATACAGCTTTTGTCTGTTCCGTAATGTGACTGCTTATTTCTTCCCTGCTTAAATCAACTCTCGAAAAGACAATGCCGTTTTTTGCCGTAATATTTTGAAACAGCCTGACACTTCCTCCATAAAGATCTGCATCAATGATCACATGATCCCCTGGAGCAAACAGTTCCATTACCGCCGCAATTGCTGCCATCCCGCTTGAAAATCCTATGGCATCGATTCCCTTCTCCAGCGCCGCCACCGTCTTTTCAAGCTGTTCTCGGGTTGGGTTCTGCATTCTCGAATAATCATAACCGGTGCTTTCTCCTACTCCTCTATGTGCAAAGGTAGCTGTCTGATAAATGGGAAAACTGACTGCTCCGAAAGCCTTTTCAATATTTTCATTATTTTGTAAGTGGATACATTTAGTAGCATTTTGATATTCCATAAAGCTCCCTCTCCTTCATTTTCATTGTCGATCTTTGCTGCTGAGCTGAGTATAACAGCAGATGATACGCCTTGTGCCCTGTCCTTATATTAACAAACGCTGCCACGCTTTGCGGGTCAGCTTATTGTAACAAAATCAGCGGAAATTTGTTAATACCAATAAATTTCCGCTGATAATAGGTATTACCTATAGCAGACTTATTTTCATTTCCCTTTTTATATAAAAAATACTGATTCCAAACGTAATTCCTTCCGTAACCGGTGCAGCCAGCCATACACCTGCCATTCCGAAATAAACCGGCAATACAAAAATACAGATCAACAAAATCACCAATCCTCTTGCAGACGAAATCACGGCCGACTCAAACGCTCTACCAGTTGATGTAAAGTAGAAAGAAGTAATTGCATTGATTCCCGAAAAGAAAAAAGATACCATGAAAACGGATATTCCGGACTTTACCATCTCCTGCACTGCCGTATTTTTTACAAACAACTCTCCGTACCATCCCGAAAATGCCGTCATCAGAAGAAATGTCAATGCTCCCATTAGAAATACCAGTCCATTGGTCTTTTGCCGTATCTTTCCGGCAAGCGCCTTCTCCTGCGCTCCATAGGAAAAGCTGATCAGCGGACTTGCTCCCTGTCCAAAGCCTATCACCACCATACTGAACATGTATGCCACATACCCCACAATTGTAAATGCTGAAACACCGTCCACCCCAATTCTTCGCATAATCACAAAATTGTAGGCAAACATAGCTATTCCTGTAGACATTTCACCAATAAACTCAGAGCTTCCGTTAAGCAGGGTACTTTTTAAAACAGATATGGAAAAGGAGAATTTTCCTAACCGATACACCTGCGCCTTTTTGTAAAAGAAATACAAAATACCGGCAAAAGAGCTTAACGCTGAAATCAGCGACGCTGCTGCAATTCCTGCAATTCCGGTATGCAGCACTCCGGCAAACAGGTAGTCCAGAACAATATTCATTACCACACCGACTATATTGACTTTCATGTAAAACTGCGGTTTTCCCTCTCCCCGTATAAACATACCGAGAGAAGAATTAACCACCATTACCACAAGTTCCGGTAAGAGGATAATATAATAAATGCAAAAATAATCTCTCACCAAACCATCAGCGCCTAAAAGATCCAGCATAGGCTCGAAAAAAAGAAAAACCAGTAATCCTGTCAGTATAGCACCTCCCGCAGTCGTTGCAATTGTCTGTCGGAAAATCTGATTACATTTTTCTTTATCTCCCGCACCAAATGCCATTCCTGCAATTGCCACGCCGCCCACTGACACCATTAGTCCGATTCCCAAAAACAGATAAATCACCGGCAGCCCTAAATTGACAGCGGCAATTCCTTCCTTTCCCACATAATTCCCAATAAAGAAACCGTCGGCAACCGTAATAAATGATGTCAGCACCATTCCGATAATAGACGGTACCGCAAACTGTAAGATCATTCTCGTTGTGCTTTGTTTCATCTTATTCAAATCCATAAAAAACTCCTCCTATACATCGACTCCGTTTAGCTGTCCCAATAACAGGATCAGCTGACAACGAAATCCATCCTAGCAGGAGTAGAAAAAATAAACTTCTGAATTCTTGCCCTGTATCATCCTCCAATCTTTTGCCTAGCGTATCGGCAGGCAGATATCCAGTTCCATATACATGGAATTATTATCCACCTTATGATAAATATCAAAGCCGCAGCGACAGTCCAGTTCATATCCGGTCTGCGGAAGCCATTTTTGAAAAATAACCTGATAAGCGGCATATATATGTTTTGCCAACCCTTTAAACGGATAGACTGCGCATTTCCCGCCCTCTATCACACAAGTGTTTTCCAGCATACACCCCGGATCAACTGTCATGCAGATATCGTAAATACACCCATCCATATCTGTGATGGACGGATCATCAAAAGTACGTTCCAGAAAAAGCGTCCGGTCTGTTATAAAGTCTCGATATTTTTCCATAAACCCATTCCAGTCAATGCTGAGGTCATGGTAATTGCCGATCCGCCTCTCATACAGTACCAAAAAGTCAGGCACATCTCTGATCACAATCTTACAGCTGCATTCCTCAAAGCTTTCCAGTTCCTCTTCCTTCTTGTGGAAAAAAGGGTGATGAAGCGTTCTTTGGTAAATTCCCTTCCGAAAGGACATCGGATTCNTCCGGTACTTCTGCCTGAAGGCAGAACTGTAATTTGACGGACTGTATCCAAAATCATAGCCGATATCCGTGACCGTCCTGTCAGGTTCGATTTTCAACCGGAACGCGCTTTGCTCCAGCTTCAGCCTCTTGATAAAAGCATAAATGCTCTCCCCTGTCTCCTCTTTGAACATNCTGCTGAAATAAAATTGAGANAAATGANAGCGCGATGCAACATCTGTGACCGAAAGCTCTTCGNTGACATGTTGCAATATATAGTCAATTGCGTGATTAATAACTTCATTGTTAATCTTCGTCTTCTTCATGAATTGATTATAGCAAAACCTTTTTTTCTTTTCTATGAATTTCAAGCGAAATTTTCGCCTGCAATACTTTTGCCGCGACAATCTCGCCTGCGAAAAATTTGCCAGCAGAAATCCTGCAAACCTATGGCTTTCTCATATTGACAAACAGTCAAAACAGCGGTATATTACAATCACTTTGCATCATTTATGCGTGCACAACATAAGTTATACCAACATTTATCAATTACCAAGGAAATTTGTGAGATACCATGAAGAATTTATTAAACTATCAGACATCTGAATATGACTGCGGTCCTGTCAGCCTGCTGAACGGTATCCGCTATCTGTTTGAACGTGNGGNGATTGTTCNNGATNNGGTTAAATTTATCATGCTCTACTGCATGGATTCTTACAATGAAGACGGAGAACTCTGTAAACACGGCACCTCTGCTGCCGCCATGAATTATATGGCAAGCTGGATGAACCATTTCGGCGAGGTCAAAAAGTTTCCTCTTGCCTGCGAATTTTTTACCGGAGAAGAGGTGACCATCTCTCCTGAAAGCCGGATCGGCCGTGCTCTTGCCCGGGGCGGCGTAGTGGTAGTGCATGTTTTTCTTGGAGTGCCCCATTATGTGCTGTTAACAGGTATTGAAAACGGGCGTGTCCTGCTGTTTGATCCTTTTTATGAAGAAATCGATGACCCGGAATTAGATGAAGAATATTCTACGGCCGAAATCGAATTTATCTTTGACCGACCCAAAAAAGCCAACCGCTCTGTCAGCATAGAGCGTATGAACCGCACTTCCATGGATTATTATGAAATGGGAGAATATTGCTGNCNTNANNNGTTNATTATGTATAACACTGCATTATTGAACAATACCGCAAAAGCCGATACCCTGTAAAGTATCGGCTTTTAGATTACTTATCTTTTCATATTACTCTGCTTTTTCAGACTTAAGTATTTGCAGTTTAAAACTCCAATGAATTCGGAGACAATAAAAAATCATATATGTTCATCATCAATATACCCTCATCCGTATAAAAAGGTTTTGGAGTATCTGATGTGATTACAATTTTCTTAAATGAATCATTAATTTTCAAAAATGGTCTGATCTCCTGCACCAGTTTTTCCTCCGTACCAAGCGTATATGCTGACTGAATGTAATACTTTTTAGAACCCTTATTACAAATAAAATCAACTTCTAACTGTTTTTTTACAGGCTTACNATCTTTACTGTTTTCTANAATANTGAGATTCNCTACATCAACACTAAACCCTCGCATTCTAAGCTCATTATAGATTACATTTTCCACAGAATGTGTTACTTCCATCTGTCTAAAATTGATTCGAGAGTTTCTAAGCCCCATATCCATAAAGTAATATTTCATTGGCGTGCCAATGTAAGATTTCCTTTTGATGTCAAAACGGCTTGCTTCTTCAATCAGGAACGCATCTTCAAGATACTCAATATATTTTGTAATGGTCGTGGCTGTTATTTTTGATTTATTCACACTTTTAAATGTATTCTGAAGCTTATTGGGATTAGTCAAAGCTCCTATTGCCGATGATAATACATCTAGCAGAGATTCCATCTCGCCAATATTTCTGATTTTATTCCGCTTGACAATATCACGAATATAAGTTTCTTTAAACAAATAATCCAACATAGCCATCTTCTGTTCTTCAGTTTCTGCTAAAACCACAAGCGGAATACCACCGTAAGTAATATATTCATTCCATCCATCGTAACGGTTTCCGACATATATACTCATAAACTCTGAGAAACTCAAGGGATACATGTGAACCTCATCACCTCTGCCTCCAAACTCTGTTGCTATATCCCTCGAAAGAAATTTCGCATTACTTCCGGTCACATACACATCACAATTTTTTTTATCTGCCAGGCCATTAAGAACACTCACAAACTCCTCCAAAAGCTGCACTTCATCCAAAAGAAAATAATATTTCTCCTCATCCTTAAGTTGTTCTTTTGCCCATGAATAGAACCNTTTGNGATCTCTAAAGTCTATATTNTCAAATAGGTCAAAAGCCATTTCAACAATATGACTTTCTTCCACCNCATTCGCAAGCANATGGTTTTTAAACAGCGTACGAAGTAAANAGGATTTTCCACATCTCCTGATTNCAGTTACAATTTTAATCAGACCATTATTTTCACGTTTTATCAATTGATCCAAATAATAATCTCTTTTAATTACAACTTCCACAACTATCACTCCTGTAAGATATTTGGATAACTTTACTTTGAATCTCTTATAGTATAACTTAGAAACCAGTATTTACAAATATTTAAAAGAGATTTCGGTTAGTTATAACCAAAATCTCTTTTAGAAGCATTAATTCACATTACAAATTCCACCTTGACTGCTAAAAAGAAATTTACTGCTCCATCTGCCTTCCCAAAAATCCGGCCGCTGACTGCACCAGCTTCTGTTCCACTTCTCCCATTTTTCCTTTGTCGCTGTTATCAATCAAAACCACGCCTCCGATCATGTCACCCTCACAAATGATCGGATAGATTGCTTCCTGTTCAAATTCATCTGTCAGATCCTGTGTGATCGGAATGAAATTACTGTCACCCTTTGATGCAATGACCATTTCTCTTCTTCCCAATTTATCCTCCAGATCCTTACTGATGGATTTTCCTAAAATTCCTTTATATCCTCCTGATACCGCAATAAACTGATCCCGGTCTGCAATAAGTGCGGTTCTTCCGGATGCCTGAGCCAGGCTTTCTGCATATTGTCTGGCAAAAGAAGTCATCTCTCCGATCGGTGAATATTTCTTCAGAATGATCTCTCCTTCCCTGTCGGTATAAATTTCCAGAGGGTCACTCTCCCGTATGCGAAGCGTCCGTCTGATTTCTTTTGGAATGACAATTCGTCCAAGATCATCTATTCTTCTAACAATACCTGTTGCTTTCATAAAACAGAAACCTCCATTTACTCTACTCGTATTTTCATTGCACTTTTTAAGTCGTGCTACTAGTATCTGTAAATGAAGGCAGTTTATACCTGTCATTTTTATTTTTTATTTCAAATGATCTGCATTTCATTCTTCTTCTGCTTATGAAAGCTCGATCATCTGGAAAACTTCCAGTTTGGGCAGATAGATCCGCATGGTATCTTTCCCGATAAGTTCTGTCTTAATCTCCTCTCTGGATGGCAGCAGATAAGCCTGCTTTCCCTGATTCTTCACGTCAATGTAAATATCATACATCGGTGCAATAGGCGATTCTTCCTGCTCATTGACAGCCGCCAGATAATCCTTCCCATCCTTTTCCCACGAAAGAATTTCCACAAACTTAGGCGCGTTGGAAGTAAACACCGGTTTTTTCATAAGCGCCTGTATGATCCTGAAAAATACCTGCCGGCTCATGTAGGGCTTTGACATTTCAATCGGTGCTGCGGACCAGATGATCTTATTCTTCCCCGTGTTCTTCAAGATCAGGCAGGGCTCCTCCGTATAAATCCCGGGAGGATTGGAATGGATTGCCGCAAAGTCCTCCGTATCTGTCAACGTGTAAGGCAGCGTTCTGCTCGCAAGGACAGTGATACCTTCCCCGTCTGTAATTTCCGCCTTTATTTGTGCCATAGGCACAGTCAGAGGGGTAAGGCGGTCAAAGCCCTTCAGGATTCCTTTTCCTTCTTCTGTAGGGCTCATGTACGTAAATTCATGCTCTGTCCTTCCAGTAATCCGGATACCCAGAAGCTTTTGCAGACGTTCATTTCCCACAGGTCCGCTTATATAAAGATTCCCTCCCCGTTCTAAGTACCCTTCAATCTCATCCATTTCCTCATCCCGGATAGCCGCTACATGGGATAGGATCATGACATCCGCCTTCTCATCCTTCATGTTTTTGGTTCCGATCACCTCGAAACCCACATTGTTCTCACGGAGAATGGAGGCTGCTGCCACAGGCGCTTCCATATAGTAACCAGGCCAGAACTTTTTGTCCATGATCTCACAGCTTTTCTCATAAGGATCATATTTTGCATGAGAGGCAAACCAGATTGCCGCATTGTGATATAAATTCCCGTTTATATACTTCTCATAAGGCTGTGTCTCCTCAAATACCTTCTTCATCAAAGTATGATAAACCTCCGGAACAATCGTTCCGTCCGGATTGATTGCATCCACCAGAAGAAAAGCTCCATTATGAATCAGCGCCGTCACTGCATGTAAAAGCAGTTCCTCCTCCGTCTTTGTGGTGGTATGATAACAAAGCTCCGGATCACACCGTGAAGTGTGGTATACAAAGGGAAGATTGGGCGACACATTTTTGTAGTACTTGTTAATAAAGGTCTGCTGCAGGAATCCGCCATAATAATCCCCGCCGGAATAATCCACCGCTTCCGTCAGCATTTCAGAGCTTCCGTCTATCCAGCTTCCTGTAATCCTTGAAAACTGATGCTCTATCGTCACATTCGGTTTGACCGCCTTCACACAGCCGGTAGCAAATTTTGCATAATCTGCGATCCATTCATCCCGCAGATAAACATAGGAAAGCCAGTCCGGGTCTGACCAGTCCACACGTCTTGGAAGCTCCTTTCCGGTTTCTTTCTTATAGCGTTCCCGGCAGCTATCACAATAGCATACCTCTGGAAAAAAGGTCATATCCAAAAACATGCCCTCAAAATCATACATGGTGTTCATCTCAGTCAGGCAGGCTTTCACATACTCCCGATACTCCTGATTGTTGGGACAGACAATTCCATACCGTCCGGTCTTAAAATCCGACCCGTGACGATATTCTCTCATATTTTTTCCTTCTGCCGTGACAACACGCCAGGAAGGGTGCTCTTCATAAGCCCAATTGTCAAAAATCTGGGTAAAATATGCAATGACAGCAATATTATTTTCGTGGCACTTCTTAATCATCTCGCCAAAATAATCATAGCCCTTAAGCCCCCGGTGCATTCTCCCGATTTTGGTAGGATAATAGCAAAGCCCTGTATGAGGCTTTCCTTTCACCATAGCGGCCTGTACGCCTGCTGCCTTTAAAGCGCCTACATATTCCTCCACATTCACTTTAGAAAGAAACTCTGGGTTCCAGTCATCAATATGCATGTCCAGAAGATTCCTTCTGTAGTTCCCCTCAATCCACATATTTTATCCTCCTTTATATTTTGGATTTATTCTGTATTTATTCAGAACAATCATTGTTTGTCCAAAATTCCGGAATAAAACTCTCCTTTGCCGTATCTCCCTCCTGAATAAAAGCATCCTCCACACCAATCTCAATAGCGTAATTAACAACCTGCTCATATTCCCTTTTCGTTACTTTGCGGCAAAGCCCGCTGAAATCCGGGTTTCCCTTCAGCCTTTCCAAAGGTGTATATTGATTCATCAAGCTGAGAATGACCTGTTTTCCATAGGTTTCATGCACATACCGTATTACATTCTTTGCATTTCTTTTATGCCCCGGCAGAAGTAGATGACGCACAATAACGCCCCTTTTCATCATTCCCTTTTCATCAAAAACCGGCAATCCCGTAATCCTTACCATCTCATCAAGCGCCGCCCTTACAATTTCCGGATAATCCGGTGCCGAAGAAAGCTTCCCAGCCAGCACCCCGTCCATATACTTAAAATCTGTCAGAAAAATATCAACTATTCCTGACAGATTACCAATCACTTCCTTCTTTTCATAACCGCTTCCATTATAAACGATGGGAATAACGAGTCCTTTTTCCTTGGCCCTGATTATTGCCTGTGCCACTGCCGCCACATAGTGATCCGGAGTGACCAGATTAATATTTGCTGCTCCCTGCTTCTGCAAATCCATAAAAATATCAACAAGCTCTGCCTCTGAAACAGCCTTTCCTTTTCGTCCGGCGGAAATCTCATAATTCTGACAGTACACACATCTTAAATTGCATCCGCTAAAAAATACGGTTCCCGATCCTGTCTTTCCGGAAATGCAGGGTTCCTCCCACATATGAAGCGCCGCCCTGGCTATATGGATCCTGTTATCCATAAGGCAAAACCCTTTTTGTCCTCCATCCCTATCCGCCATACATTCTCTGGGACACAAATTACAAGGACTGGCGCTGATTCCTTCCCATCTCATCACTTATTCCTACTCTCTGCCATAGCGCTCAGCCCATTCATCTCGTGGAATCGCCGTAATATTTCCCACATCATAATAAAGCTCATAAAACAGGTTAATCCAATACTCTTTATCCTCCGTAAGATCGGAGTCATGCATATTACTGTATGGATTACGAAACTCTTCTCGAAGCTTTGGCAAAACCACAATTCCGGTGCCGTTCATATCTGCTTTTTCATCAATAAGCATCTGGACCCTTTCCGTCTCTTCCCGATAAATACGGGCAAGATTCACCAGATTTTCAAGATAATTGAATGCAAGCCACAGGCAGAGTACACTGACCAGGCTGTACTTCGCCCCGCGTAAAATCATTTCTTGATCTGCTGTGTCCACAATTCCCTGAATACATGCAATAAAAAGAAAAATTCCTGCTCCGAAATAAGCACGATTCATAGGTGTAGGCGCAATTGCAAGCGCATAACTGGTTGCCAGCGCTGCTACAAGAAACAGCAAGGTTTCATTTCTGCGAATCTGCCTCCATGTACAAAGCTTTTTTTGAAGAATCAAAAATACAATGGCAATCACCAGTATCACCAGCACGGTAAAAAACAACTCCCGCACCGACATGGAAATCTTGTATATTTTGGATAATATTCCCACAAATCCTGTGTACTCATCCTCACGCATTACCTGACTGCGGCTCCGCACTCCCGGCGCCATAAGCATTCCCAGCATACCACAGCACATTCCAAGTGCCGCCGTTCCCATAAAGGGATAAAAAGCTTTCTTTCCTTCCTTTTTTCTGTCCCACCAAAAATTCAGTCCAAACAGAAGTATCAGCAAAAAACCGCCTCCGGATGTATTTTCATTACACCAGCCTGCCGCTATAGCAAAGAAAAAGGTTCCCACCGCCGCCGGCACCGGATGCTTCATACGCTCTGCCCTTGCCAAAAGATGGCGGAAAAAGGTTACAAATCCTANGNTCATCACACTTCNNCACAGGTAANTACAGGCGNCGCNGATCCANAGCATGGTCTGTCCAAAATCNACCGCATANCGCCACNGNAAGGTGATGATANGNNGCAGTACAAAAATATCATATTTTTTCTTTCTCTTAATATTGGCATAAATCAAGAATACAAGCGCCGTAAACATCAGACTGTTCACCACGTTGAACACCTGCTTGTCAAACACCAGGGAAAGCCGCACATTAAACTGTCCGATCACACGGCCGCTGTTGGAGATGTATTCTCTGTACTGCTGTTTTATGAGGTCAAAAATGTTTTTGGCCTGCCGGACTTCAAACTTATAAAAATAGTCATCGGACATGTAAGGCGTCAGAAAATTATACGCAAAAATGCTGACAAATGCTGCCACAACAAGAATCCAAAAAATTTTTTTACGATGTTTTTCCATAAATGCTGTCACAATATTTCCCTTTCCCGAAATTTGATACAATTTTAACAAAAGTAACTAAGGAATGCAACTTCCCTTATAGTTTTTCCTTATGAAATATGCTATACTAAAATTTAGTTTTAATCAGCTGACTCAATTATTGTAAGGAAATTGTATAAAANNAATGNAAANGTCTTAAAAACGTTAGAATACACCAAAATCATTGATATGCTCACGGACAGGGCTTCCTCTGACCCGGGCCGGGAACTATGCCGAAAGCTGGTTCCCATGACAGATCCGGATGCGATCTCGCTGGCTCAGACTCAGACTGCAGATGCCCTTTCCATGCTCTTTTCAAAAGGATCTACTTCCTTTGGCGGCAATAAGAATGTCTCTGCCTCTCTTCGTTCCTTAGAGATCGGCAGCACCTTATCCGCACCGGAGCTGTTGCAGATTGCCGGTCTTCTGGACAACGTAAACAGAATAAAATCCTACGGCCGTTCAGCCAGAGATGATGAAAAGGAGACCTCTCTGACCGGATACTTCAGTGCTCTGGAGCCCGTCACTGCTCTGGCAAATGAAATACGACGCTGTATCCTCTCAGAGGATGAGATCGCTGATGATGCCAGTCCTGGGCTGAAACACGTACGCCGTTCCATCACTCTTACGGGTGACCGGATCCATTCCCAGCTTAACTCCATGGTCAATGGTTCCTACCGCAGTTATCTTCAAGATGCTGTGATTACCATGAGAGATAACCGCTATTGTATCCCTGTCAAGGCAGAATACAAAAGCCAGGTTCCCGGAATGGTTCATGATCAGTCTTCCACAGGCTCCACTTTTTTTATTGAACCTGCTGCCATTGTCAATCTGAACAACCAGCTGAAAGAGCTATTCATAAAAGAAAAAGAAGAAATAGAAGCGGTTCTTGCCGACTTAAGTCTACAGGCATCAGCGCACATTCCTGAATTAACGGAAGATCAGAAAATTATGACCTTCCTTGACTTTACTTTTGCCAAGGCTTCCCTGGCTATGGACCAAAATGCCGCCATGCCCTTATTTAACGCAGAGCGCAGGATTCATATCCGAAAAGGACGCCATCCCCTGCTTCCCTCCAAAAAAGTGGTTCCCATTGATATCCATTTGGGAAGAGATTTTGACCTTTTGGTCGTGACCGGTCCCAACACCGGCGGCAAAACGGTTTCCTTAAAGACTGTGGGATTATTTACCCTGATGGGGCAGGCAGGGCTTCACATTCCTGCACTGGACCGCTCGGAACTGTCTGTTTTTACGGAAGTTTTTGCAGATATCGGAGACGAACAGAGCATTGAGCAAAGCCTGAGTACCTTTTCTTCCCACATGACCAGCATCGTATCTATTTTGAAACAGGCCGATGAAAATTCCTTATGTCTGTTTGATGAATTGGGTGCCGGAACTGATCCCACGGAAGGCGCTGCACTTGCCATTGCCATTTTAGATCATCTCCACACTCGGGGAATTCGAACCATGGCAACCACCCATTACAGTGAACTGAAGGTATATGCACTTTCCACCTCTTTTGTGGAAAATGCCTGCTGCGAATTCAGCGTGGAGACATTAGCTCCCACGTACCGCCTTCTTATCGGCATTCCCGGCAAAAGCAACGCATTTGCCATCTCATCCAAATTGGGGCTTCCTGATTACATCATCAATGCCGCCAAAGAACAGATCACTACCGAAGAAAAGAGCTTTGAAGATCTGCTCACCGATCTGGAGCAAAGCCGTATTACTATCGAAAACGAGCGGCTGGAGATTGCCTCCTATAAGGAAGAAATCAAAACGTTAAAGGAACGTCTTCAAGCCAAAAACGAAAAGATAGATCTTGCAAAGGACCGCATTCTGCGGGAAGCAAATGAGCAGGCAAGAGAAATTCTTCAAGATGCCAAAAATGTAGCGGATGAGACTATCCGCATCTACCAAAAAGCAGGACCGGGAGCCTCCCTGAAAGATCTGGAAAAAACCAGAGACCGTCTCCGGGGCGAGATTAGCAGGAAGAATGAAAAGCTTGCTATAAAGAATAACGAAAAACCTTCCGGCGGCAAAAAGCCTTCCCTGCAGCAGCTTAAGATCGGGGATCATGTAAAAATTCTGTCCATGGGTCTTTCCGGAACCGTCAGCACACTGCCTGACCACAAAGGCAATCTGTTTATTCAATGCGGTGCCATGCGTTCTCAGGCCAATATCAAGGATCTGGTATACGCACAGGAACAGCCCTCAGCTGCTTCGTCCTTGCTAAAGCAGAAGGTCTCTGACAGCGGGAAAATGAAAATGTCCAAATCCTTCAGCATCTCTCCGGAAATCAATCTTCTGGGCAAAACAGTAGACGAAGCAATTGCCCAGCTGGACAAATATCTGGACGATGCATACCTTGCACACCTTTCTTCTGTCCGCGTGGTACACGGCAAAGGTACCGGAGCGCTGAGAAGTGCCGTTCAGAATCACTTAAAGCGTGTTAAATATGTAAAGTCCTACCGTTTAGGAGAATACGGAGAAGGTGACGCTGGTGTCACAATTGTAACATTCAAGGAATAATAGACGAAATCGTAGATTTCGGATGAAAAGAGGAAAATTATGGTTAGCAAACAAAAAATATTGATTGTGGATGATGACAGCAACATTGCGGAATTGATCTCCCTTTATCTGACAAAAGAATGCTTCGAGACAATGATCGCCTCTGACGGAGAGAGTGCCCTTGTGCTTGCAGACTCTTTTGCACCGAATCTGATTCTGCTGGATCTGATGCTTCCGGGCATAGACGGTTACCAGGTATGCCGGGAAATCCGTGCCAAATCCTCCACTCCCATTATCATGCTTTCGGCCAAAGGTGAAATTTTTGATAAAGTTTTAGGTCTGGAGCTGGGCGCAGATGATTATATGGAAAAGCCTTTTGATTCCAAGGAACTGGTAGCCCGTGTCAAGGCTGTTCTGCGCAGATATAAACCTGCCGCCTCCGTTCCTGGAGAGTCGGATATTAAATGTGTGGAATATCCTGATTTGACCGTAAATCAAACTAATTACTCTGTTGTCTATATGGGGCGGACTGTAGACATGCCTCCTAAGGAACTGGAATTATTGTACTTTCTCGCATCATCCCCCAACCATGTATTCACTAGAGAACAGCTCCTTGACCAGATCTGGGGCTATGAATACATAGGCGACACCCGAACGGTCGATGTGCATATTAAACGTCTTCGCGAAAAAATCAATGATCATGCTAACTGGAAAATTGCTACCATCTGGGGAATCGGCTACAAATTCGAGGTGCGTCAATGAGAAAGACGCTCTACTTAAAGTTTCTTCTGGCATACTTCATTTTTGGTTTTTTTGGGTTTATTGTTGTTGCTACTTTTGTCAACAGCATGACCTTAGAACATTTAAAAAGGGAAAGAGCAGATTCTCTTTACAAAGAGGCCACCTTGATTGCCAACACCTATGCTTCGGATCTGTATAATAATGAGACATCCTTAGATACCGTTAAAAAGCAGCTGGATGCCTTGGATACTTATCTTTCGGCTAATCTCTGGATCATCAACCCTTCCGGACGTATGGTTCTCAATTCCAAGGCTCCTTTGGATGTGGAAAATGAAACGGTAATTGAAGGCTTTGACCCCACGGTTACCAAAAATTCCTATTACACCGTCGGTGATTTCTGGGAAAGCTTTGATGAAGATCAGCTCAGTGTGTTTGCACCCATCACATCGGATTACACGGTACGGGGATACGTTGTTATCCACTATCCCATGAGCAGCATTGTCTCATCCTGTAACAGCCTGCTCAATATTTCTTATCTGATGCTTATTATTTTGTTCCTTCTCTCCATGATCATCTTGATCTTTTTTACAGAAATGNTTTATNTNCCTCTGCGCAGGATTACGGAAGCCACAGAACAATACGCTTCTGNAAATATGCATTATGAATTNCAAANTGACAGTGAAGANGAGATCGGTTATCTGGGTGNCACATTAAGCTATATGNCAAGTGAAATTGCCCGTTCCGAGGACGATCAAAAAAAGTTTGTGGCAAATGTTTCCCACGATTTCCGTTCTCCCCTGACTTCCATCAAAGGATATCTGGAGGCCATGTTGGACGGAACCATTCCACCTGAGCTGCACGAAAAATATCTTAACATCGTACTGAACGAAACGGAACGACTGACCAAACTTACCGGAAGTCTTTTGACCTTGAACAATTTAAACACCAAAGGAATGCTTCTGGAAAAAAGTTCTTTTGATATTAATCGAGTTATTCGCAATATCGCTGCCTCTTTCGAAGGAACCTGCCGTCAAAAGGCCATTGCTATCGAATTGATCCTTACCGGTGATGAGCTTTTCGTTGAAGCGGATATTGGAAAAATCCAGCAAGTAATTTATAATCTTCTGGATAATGCCATCAAGTTCAGTCATCCAGACTCCATTATCAAAATAGAGACCACAGAAAAGCATAACAAAGTCTTTGTCTCGGTAAAGGATAGTGGAATTGGCATTCCCAAGGATGCACTGAAGCTAATCTGGGATCGGTTTTATAAATCCGACTTATCCAGAGGAAAAGACAAAAAGGGAACCGGCCTGGGTCTTTCTATCACCAAAGAAATTATACAGGCCCACGGAGAGCATATCAATGTAATCAGCACTGAGGGAGCAGGATCGGAATTTATTTTTTNCNTNNCCGTATTAGACGAGGATAATGACGATTAGNNGAATCTGCTATGCATATTATNTTACACCAGCCGGAAATACCTGCCAATACCGGCAACATTGGAAGGACCTGCGTGGCAACCGGCACTTCCCTCCATTTGATCGAGCCGCTTGGCTTTCGCCTCAATGAAAAGGAGATCAAACGCGCCGGCATGGATTACTGGGAGCATCTGTCTGTAACCAGATATATGAACTTCGACGAATTCAAAGAAAAACATCCCGGAAGCAGGATCTGGATGGCTAGCACCAAAGCAAAGCATGTGTACACAGATGTTTCTTTTCATTCGGATGACTATATTATGTTCGGCNAAGAAAGCGCNGGGATTCNGGANGAGANTCTGCTTGCGTATNAAGAAACCTGTATTCGTATTCCTANNCTGCCNGAAATCCGCTCGTTGAATCTTTCTAATTCGGTTGCCATTGTTTTATATGAGGCATTACGGCAGCAAAATTTTTCTGACTTACAGCTGAAAGGTGAGCTCCACAGGCTGCACTGGAAATCCGATAATATTTCCTGATTTTTCCCACAAAAACTTCCTCCTTATCCGTATCTTAATAAAAAGATACCAA